>Ga0080005_175883_pt1 | contig 87173 bp, 83 predicted proteins | sample JossMetagenome_2_FD_69208 | JGI IMG/M metagenome (GOLD analysis project Ga0080005, IMG submission 69208) | Hot spring sediment microbial communities from Joseph's Coat, Yellowstone National Park, USA - JC3_ASED (SPADES assembly) (version 2) | ecosystem: Environmental > Aquatic > Thermal springs >...
GGAGGTTGTGTACTCATTCGCTGCTCTGCTCATCCCGGTGGCCGCCCTACTAATCGTGGCGGGCCCGCCCGAGGGGGGCGGGGCCCTCGGGCTCAGGGCGCGCTACTTCGTGACCGCATACGTATCAGCGGCCCTGCCGATCGTCGCGCTGAGGCTCCGCCGGAAGTGGTGGTGCAAGCGGCCTTTGGGCGCTGCCGCCGCATGAGCAATCCCGGCGCGCGGCGCCGGGCCGTTGATTCAACCAAGTAAATTCCGGAGGGTCCCTCGGGGCCCCGGGGGAGGGATGCCCCACGGGTCGGCCGAGGGATTCATTACACGAATATGTAAAATTCCGGGGATCCGCCGGGCCCGGACAAAACCGAGCGTTTCCGCCCGGGGCCGGGCCGGCCCCCGGGAGGTCCACCCGACCCCTCCTCCTCCACGGTCCGGGCCGCGCGGCACCGTGGACCCGGGCCCGCGAACACCTCTGGACCGCGCCGGCATTGCGGCGCGCGTAATACTTGCGCTGATATTACCCGCACGGCGTTGTGGTGTAGTGGCGGCGCGGGACAGTGCGGCGGGCGCCCCCGTAGTCCAGCGAGGCGGCGCGGTAGCCTAGCGGCCGGCGCGGTGCGGGCGCTGTCGGGCCAAGTCCCTGGCCCGGCCCGCGCAGGGTGCGCACTCCCCGGCGCGACCCGCGGCCGGTCCCGCGAACGGGCCGACCCGTAGTCCAAGGGTCACGGCCGGCACTGTGCGGCGCGTGTTCCCCGCGCGGCGCCCGGCAGCGCGCGGAGGCCGTAAGTACCGGGTTTAAAAAGATAGCTTATAACCGACTTATTATAAGGAGGCGCCCCCTACTGCGTGGTGTGAGTCTGGGGACGAAATCCGTGGAGGGCGTGGGGGCCCGGGAGGGCGCGCCGCGCACAGCTAGAAAGCGCGCTTGGGATCTACCCGGGCACATTTGCCCGCGCTGTGGGGAATGGTATATTACTTTGGAGGTGTACCGTAGGGGGGACCGGGAATACCTCTACGCGGTTCACGACACGTGGCACGGGGGCGAGCGCACCCGGCGCAAGTGCTACTTGGGGCCGCTGAACGGTTACAGGCAGGAGACCTCGGCCCAGACCGAGTTCTTCTGGTTCTGGGCGCCGCCCTTCAGCGCCGACCCACGGGCGAGGTTCAGGACCTACCTAGGATACCTGGGAAATATCGCCCAGGCGGCGATTAGTACAGCCACCGACGCAGAGGACCTCGGCGAGGTGCTGCAGCTGCTGGTGGGTGCACAGAACGCCGCGATAAGGTGGTTGAAATCGCAGATAGCCGTTGCGCCTCCGGCCGATCGGCCGGCGGACGCGGCGGCGGGAGGTGGGACATGACGAGGGCCGACGGGCGCCCGAGGGCGGCCGCCACCGCCCTCGGGCGCGACTTCAACCAGGGGGTCGCTTCGGAATTCTTGGCGGCAGGATCCGCGATAAAAACGTTGTTACCCACTGCGCACCCGGCTGCACGCCCGCCGCCCGGCGGCCGGCCGGGTCCTTCCACAGGGGGTGAGACCATGAGTGGGGGCCGCGCGCTTCGCATCACGGTCGCCGGATGCTGGGGAGGCACCGCCTACGCGATAATCTCGGGCGGCGACCTGTTGCGCCTGAAGGAGGCGGTGTTCCCAGAATGTCCCCGGGATCCCGGGATCCAGCTCGCGGCCCTCACTCTGGCGCTTGTGGACGCCGTTAAGCTACGCGCGGCCCGCGTGGAGATCACCGTGCCGGCCGCGCTGGCGATAGCGGCGAAGAGGTCCATCGCTGGCCTCCCGCCCGGCAGGGGGCCGCACGTCGAGGCGTGGGAGGTGTACCGGAGCGTGGTGCTCGCGCTGCTGGAGCGGTTCGAGTCATGGGAGATCCGGGAGGGGAGTGACCGGGATCCCACGTACGCCGCGCTGGAGAGCCTCTGCGGCCGCGCCGCCGCGCTGATCTGCACCGGGCCGCTCTCGGAGCTTCAGGAGCGCACTAGTCTGGGCGAGGGGTGAGACTATGAGGATCCCGGACTTCGTCGCGAAGTTCCTACGGGAGCACTATCCGAGCCCTGAGCTGGAGGATCTCCTCAGTGCGAAGAACCCCTTCGTGGTGAAGGTGGGCGACTGGTGGTGGGGCTTGCTCGGGGACGACACCGGCTTCATTGCGCTGTCGCGCGGCCCCGCCCCCCGGGGCTCGGACGACGATACGCACGCGATACTGGTGCGCCCCGGGTACACTCCCGCGCCCGAGGACGTGGCCGCGTTCGAGCGGCTGCGGCCGGGGGCCGGGAAGGAGCTCCAGGGCGTGCTGGAGCCCCTGTCGCGCCTCTGGAACCTGCCTCCCGCACCCGAGGCGGCCGGTAATAATAGTGCAAGTACGAACACGCCCGCACAGCCGACGACCGCGCCGCCCGTGCCCAGTGCACCGCCGATTGGGGGTGCGCCGCCGGCCCCCGCGCCGCTCGGCGCTCGGGCGGGACTCCCTGCGGGCGGTAATAACAGTGCAATTATTACCGCGCCGGGCGCCCGGGCCGCGCTCTCGGCCGGCGCCGGCCCGCGGGACCTGGGGGGCCTGTTCGCGTCGCTGAATGATAGTGAGCTGTGGTCGGCCGCCCTCGCCCTCAGCGCTATCGGGTTCAACGTCGTGCCCGTGGACGGGAACAAGCGCCCCCTGGTGAGCTGGAGTTACGAGGCGAGAATATCGCCCGAGGCGCTCAGGAGGATCCTCGACGCCAACCCCGATCGGTTCAGGGGGGTCGCGATAGTCGCCGGCCCCAAGAACCCGGTGGGGGAGAACCAGTGGCTCATACTGATCGACGTGGACCGCCCCGACGCCCTAGAGAATATGCCGACGCTGCGGGGCGTGGTCGAGCGCACCATCGCCTGGAGGACCGGGCCGCGGTGCCCTCACTGCGGGTCGAAGCACCTGGAGGTCCTGGAGCCGGGGCGGCGCTGGAGGTGCAGGGAATACGGACATGAGTTCACCATCGAGGATAACCCGCCGCGCGGCCTGGGGGCGATGGCGTCCATTGACAAGGAGGATTACGAGCAGTACCTGAAGGGGACCAAAAGGAGTGAGGACGTTGAGATCCTCGCGACGAACTATCAGTTAGTGCCGCCCTCGCTCCACCCCAGCGGGCTACAGTACGAGCCGATTCCTAACGGCGCCAAGGAGATCGCGCATATTGACGCTGAGACGCTGCAGCGGATCCTGGGGGAGATTGAGGGGCGCCGCTCGGGGGCCGCGGCGCCCCGCTCCACGGGGAGGGGCGCCGCGCCGGCCGCGGGCGGGTTGAGGCGCCTCACAGAGGAGCAGATAGCGCGCCTCGTGGACCTCCTGAACGAGATTTACCGCCCCGGGCACCGCCAGATGCTCTGGCTCTACACCAGTGGGTGGCTCGCGAAGGAGCGGGTCGACCCACGGGACGCCGCGCGGATCCTAGTGCAGCTCTACGATGAGCACCGCGGCGACGAGGACCCGATATCCCAGAGGGTGACCGCGCTGGTCTATTCGTACAGGAAGGCCGGCGTGGACCTGGGGCCGTACGCGGAGGAGCTGGAGGAGATCCTCGGCACTAGGATCTCCGGGATCGCGAGGGACCCCGCCGCCGAGGAGCTGTCGCTGAAGGGGATCTCCGGGTTGGAGGAGATCGCCTACGCCGTCCTGGGGGATTCGGTGCAGGCGCTGGACCTCGCCGACCAGCTCAGGGAGACGGTGGGGGGCAGGGCCGGTGCGGCCGCGCCGCCCCCCGAGGAGGGCGACTTCGGGAGGAGGGGGGCCTTTGAGCTGCTCCGGGAGATCGCCCGCGCGAAGATCAAGGAGCTGTTCAGGGATGAGGAGGGGGAGGCCTGCGCGGTAGTCGACGAGGGAGACCACTTGGAGGTCTGGCCCCTGGAGAGCAGGGAGTTCGACAGCAAGCTGAACCTGTGGTTCTATAACGTGTACAAGCGCGGCGCGCGGAGGGAGGTGCGGAACGATGTCATCGAGACGCTAGCCGCGGAGGCGAGTGTGGGCGAGAGGAGAAAGCTCTCCCTCCTGTGCTCCCTGGAGGAAGCCGGGGGCCCGGAGATACTCGTGGATCTCCTCACGCCGGACTGGAAGGGTGCGATCATTCGCCCCGACGGGATCACGATCGCGCCACTGCCCCCGAGGTTCCGGAGGCCGCCCCACCTGGGTCCGCTGTGGACCCCCGAGGTCCCATTCCAGGGAGAGCCGAAGGAGGTGTTGCTGGACTTCCTCAGGAGGATAATCCCGGAGCCGGAGGACCCCAGGACCTACGACCTGCTGGCCCCGGTTCTGCCCGCCCTGCTGCTGCCTATCCCCCGCCCGATACTGGCGTTCCTGGGCGGGCACGGATCCTCGAAGAGCTTCGCCCAGAGGATGATAATACGCGCGCTCCTCAGGGGGCAGGCGCCGCGGCCCCGCAGCCTGGACCAGGAGGACATGGTGGTGACCGCGCGCGATAACCCGATCCTGTTCCTGGATAACATGGGGAGTATAAGCGCGGGGCTGGCGCGGTTCCTGGCGGTGGCGATAACTGGGGAGAGGATGTGCGGGAGGAAGAGGTACACGGACAAGGAGCCCGCGTGCTACGAGTTCAAGAGGGCGATCCTCCTGAACGGGATCACCCCGAACATTCAGTCCTACCCGGACGTCGCGGACCGCACTATAGTAGTCAGGCTGAGGAGGGTGCTGCCCGAGAAGCGGAGGCCCGAGGGGGAGCTCGAGAGCGAGCTGGAGCCGCTGCTGCCCCGCGTGTTCTCGGCCTCCCTGGAGGCCCTCAGGAGGGCTCTGCGCCACCTGCAGGACGCCAGGAACGATCTCAGGGGATCCCTGCCGAGGATGGCGGACTTCGCGGTGTGGGGCGAGGCGATAGCCCGCGGCCTAGGCTACGCGCCCCGTGAGTGGTTCAACCTCTATCAGGAGTGGGTGGGAGAGGAGACGGAGGAGACTATTGAGGCGAGCGCGCTCGGGAGGGGGATAATGAAGCTGGGGGAGATGGTGGTGGCAAGGTCGGACCTGAGGGAGATGGCGCTGGAGGGGGTGGTGGACGTGGTGGAGGACAGGGGGAGCGTGGAGTGCCTGCTGGACGGCAAGCCCATCTGGGCCGGGACGATGCGCGACCTCAAGAGGAGGATAACTGAGGTCCTAGGCGGCACCCCCGAGGAGCTGGAGCGGGAGGGGTTGCCGCGGACCCCGCAGGGGATCGGGAAGGAGCTCCGGATCCTCCAGTCCTCCCTTCAGGATGCGGGCGTTGAGGTGAAGTTCCTGAGGGCGGGGAAGAGGCGGACGCGCCTCGTTGTTCTGCAGTTCCCCCGTGCGCCCCAGGCTGCTGACGGACGCCGCGGTGTGATCGCGCCCGCGCGATCTGCCAGTGGGGGGCAGTGTGCGATCTATATAGACTATAGGCGGGCATTGGCGGACATTTCGGATAATGGTTCTTACCTTTTCCCCAACCCCTCTCACCCTCTTTCACCCTTTCCCCTACTCCCTCACTAAACGTTGTTGTGTAGTTCTTCGCCCATATAACATTAAAAACATTATTGTTTAGAGAGGCTTCAGGTGGGGAAATAGTAGGGTAATGTCCGCAAATGTCCGCCTGTCCGCCGAAATGTCCGCCACCCCGGCACAGCGCGGCGGGCCGCCCGGATCCTGGACCCTTGGGGTTCACCGCACGCCCCTGTTCCTCTGAGATCCACGCGCGGCCACACGCGTAATAACAGCGCTGTTATTACCGCACCGGCGTTCCGGCACGGAACGGGAATGTGTCGGTTCGGGATCCGCGGCGCGGATCCCCCCCACAGCCACCTCGCACTGGACCCCAGCGCACGCCGGATCCGGCCCGGTCCAGGGGTGCCAGGTTCCGCACCGCGTTTATCCTTGGATATTAAGAAGGATATAGCGGGGGCGAGCGGCGCGCCTGAAAAAATAACACTCAACCACGCCGCCTGCGGCAAACATGTGTGTTTACTTGAGCGCCCGGCACCGCGCCGGGCAATCGATTCAGCTGGGTCAATTCCGGCGGGCGGGCCGGGCCGCCCCCGGGATCCAAACCGGGTCCTAGGATCCACTGCGCCCACCAGGGATCCAAAGCCACAAAGGTCCCCGCTCTGGGATCCGCCGCCGGCCCGAGTCGGGGGCCTCTGCGCTTCGCCCCGCGTTGCGCCCGGGCCCGCGCGGTCCGCCCCATTCCGAGCATACTGCCCCGTCCCGGGCCGGATCCGGAACCCGCGGGCGCGCGGAAGCGCGACCGCACCACGCTGGGATCCGCGAATGCGCCCAAATGGCGCGGATCCCCAAGACCGGGCTACGTGGTGTTAGCGTGCTGTGCCCCTCCCAAGCCCGGGCCGGGCCGCACCGCCGCGCGAACCCTCACCGGACGCGCCCACAGCCCTCGCCGGAACGTCGGCGCGCGCATACTTGCGCAAGTATTACGTGCGCGCCTTGTAGTCTACCGCGCGCGGCCAGTAGCCTACCGACGCGCCGTACACTAGTGCCCGGCCCGCGTAGTCTAGCGGCGACGCGCTACATTACGCGCCCCCCGTAGTTTAGGCAGCGGCGCCTGTAGCGGGCCGGGCGGGGCCGCACCGCGAGACGCGCCTCTCCCCTAGGTCGATCGTGGAATTCAGCACGGCCGGGAGCGCGCCGGGGCGCGGCGGCGGCAGGGGGTCCAGGACCTCCAGCGCGAAGTGCGCGGCGCGGCGCTCCTCCCAGAGCAGCTCCCAGAGGGCGTTGAGCCTCTTCGGCAGGATCACCGCGTAGCGGGGGCGGCCCCCGGCGGAGCGCTCGCCCTGCCTCGTAATCCTGCGCGCGCCGAGGTCCAGGGCCGGGCCGGGGGCGCGAAAGCGCGGCCCGGGTGTTACGGCTTCCAGTCTCTTCTTCACGCCTGAGTGTGCGCCCGCGGTATTTAAGGGGCCGGGCGCGCAGGTAATATCAGTGCAAGTATGCGCGCTGCGTCAGAGCCCGAGCCGCGCCCTCAGCGCCTCCAGGTATTTCGGGTAGGCGGCGTCCGCCTCCGACAGGAGGTCCTCGTAGCGAGCCTCCGAGACCGAGAGCTCGCCCAGCCTCGACTGGAGGAAGCGCGCGATCTCGCGCGGCACGGACGAGACCATTACCCTCCAGGACAGCTTGCGCATCATCTTCGGGAGCACCAGGCCGTGCCTCCTCACATAGCGGTGGAACCCGGTGCGATCCACGTCGGCCGGCGCCAGCTCCCTCAGCGTCCTCAGCGTCTCCGCGCTCATGTAGGCCCACTCGCAGGGCTTCGTGGACCCCCTGAAGCCGCAGTAGTAGCGGGCGAACCCCTCACGCTCGGCCAGCCTCCTAACGGGGAGGTCCAGCCCGGGGACCTCCACCTCCTCTCCCGGCGCGAACTCGCGGGCGAGCCTCAGCGCGTGCTCCACCCTGAGCCCGCCCTCCAGCATCAGGCGGTAGAGGAGGTAGTACCTCCGGTGGTTCTCCCTCAGGAACTCAAGGGTCCTGCGCGCCTCGCCCTCGTCCACCCTGTAGGGCCGCACGTCCAGGCGGTAGCTCCGCGCGGGCACCGCCTCCATTATCCACCCGAAGAGCTCCGGGCTGATCAGCCTCCTCCTGTACAGGTACTGGGCGTGGTGGCGGAACACGTTCCGCAGCCACCCGTTCTTATCGGCCGCGACCTCCTCCACCAGCTCGGCCGTGAGCTCCCTCCCCTCCAGGCGGCGCGCGAACAGGCTCCTGTAGTACCGGATGGTCTTATCGGTCCTCACCTTCCTCCTCCTCTTCCCCTCCCTCAGGAACGCCTCGAAGCCCTCGTCCCAGTGCAGCCTCACGCCCGCGGCCGAGATCCCCAGCATCCTGCGGAGCTCCTCGCGGAAGTTGCGGACCGCGAACTCCAGGATCAGTCTCCTAGCGTACTCGTCGCGCGAGGCGACGGCCAGTGCGCGCGAGAGCAGCCCGTAATCTATGGAGCCGTCCCCCCTCACGAGCCCGAGGGATCCCAGGCCCTCGGCGGAGCCGGCGGCCGAGAGGAACTCTTCCTCCTCCAGCCGCCCCAGGGCCCTCCGGACCACCTCGTCCGGGACCGCGCGCTCCCCCGAGAGGTAGCGCGAGAGCGCCGCCCCCGATATCCCCAGCGCGGCCAGCGCGCCGGACCACCCCAGCTTGGACCTCACCGCCTCCAAGATCGCGCGCCGGGACTCCGCGGAGAGCGCGCCCACGTTCACGGAGCCCCTCCAGTCCCCGGGCACGCACGGGGGTGTGCACCCGGTAGTACTTATTTGTGTTCCCGGCACCATGCGTCGAGCGGGAACTCCCCGAGATGTGTGTTGAAAATCGTCAATCCACTCCCAAAATTAACATGCTCATGTAAAGCCTCACGCGCATAGTGCTCCGGGCGGGATTTGAACCCGCGATCGACGGCTCGAAAGGCCGCCATGCTTGACCGGGCTACACCACCGGAGCGGCCGCAGTGCGCCGCCCCCCAAGATTAACGTTGCCCCGCCCTCAGGTGAGCGCGGAGATCCCCCTGAGCTCCGGGGACTCCCTGAAAGCGAGGCAGGCCTGGCACAGGTACGCCTCGCCCTCCTCCGGCGAGAGGTTGCCCTGCGCGAGCGCCATGGCGAAGCGGTCGGCCAGCTCCCTTATCCTCGGGTTCTCCTCGAGGATCTCCATCCACTTGCCCCGCTTGCTCGAGAGGTAGAAGCTTATCGAGGGCTGCGTGATGCCCAGGAGCCTCGCTATCTCCGTCTGCGGAAGGCCATAGTTCGCGGCCAGCCGCTTGGCGACGAGGGACCTGAATGCCGGCAGCACGACCCTTATCATCGCCTCGCAAGGGGGATGGAAGCCCCGCTGCATTCGGAGCTCGTTGCCCGAGCTCCGTTATAAGCAGTTTGCGAGAACCGGCGCGCGGTTGCGTCCCCCGCCCTTTTGTGGGCTACCCCGCCCTGAAGGGCGGGGCTTCCCGCTTCACTGCCCCACCTTGCCCGCGGCCGCGGGCAGGGGGCGGAGCTCCACAGGCGCCGCGGGTGGCTCCCACCCCGCCCTCCTCAGCACGTTGAGGGACGCGTTGTAGTAACGATCCGCCCTCCGGCCGCCCTGCGGGTACGCCAACGAGTAATACCTGTGGGGCTTCTTCTCCCTGGGGAACCTCCTCGCGGAGCCCTCGAGGAACCTCCGCCTGGCGCTGCGGAACCGGTCGACGATCCCCCGCGCCACCTGGGAGCGGAGCTGCCGGTAATCCTCGCTCCGCTTCCTCAGGTCCAGCGCCAATCCTCTCAGCTCCGCGAGGGTCGGGCCCCTCCCGTTCCTATGGTAGAAATCAGTGTCCGCCCGCCGCAGGGAATTGTGGATCTCGCAGGCCAGCCTCGACTGGGCCCTTAACGCCCCCAACGTCCGCTGGCCCGCGCGCGCCCTGAAGCGGAACCCCACGGCGGCATCGTGAAGGCACGTGGGCATCGCCCTTTAAGCCATCCCCGCCACGGATGGCGAGGTTTCCCACCACGTCTTATATAAGCGGCCGGCGGGGGCACCACGTGGCGGTGGAGTGGACCGGGGTAGACAGGAGGATCGCGGATTACGAGAGGGAGTTCGGCGGGCTCCTGGCGAGGCTGGAGGGGGAGGTGGACTCCCTCCTCAGGCGCTACTCGGGGAACCCGCTGGCGCCGATGCTTGGGTACGCCATGGCGGGCGGCAAGAGGCTCAGGCCCCTCATCACGGTGCTGGTCAACGAGTCCCTGGGCCCCGGCGCCTTCAGCCCCTACCAGGCGTCGATGATACCGGAGCTCCTGCACGTGATATCGGTCGTGCACGACGACATAATAGACGAGGAGCAGTCGAGGCGGGGGAGGCCCCCGTTCCACGCGGTCTACGGGGTAGGCAGGTCCCTGGTGCTGGCGGACTTCGCTTTCTCGATAATATTGGACATAGCGTCATCCTACGGGAGGGCGGGCGTCCCCATCATGGGCCAGGTCTCCAGGGCGGCCATGATGATGGCCGAGGGCGAGGAGAGGGAGATGGACCTCATCTCGAGGGGCGGCGCCACCCGCGACGAGTACAGGGAGGTCGTGGGGCTCAAGACGGCTTCCCTATTCCAGGTGGCGGCCGAGCTGGGCGCCGCGCTCTCGGCGAGCCCCGGGTCCCTCCCGGCGGCCTCGTCGTTCGGATGGCACTTCGGCGTGGCCTATCAGCTGGCGGACGACCTGGAGGACATGGGGAGGGGCCGCGGGCGCGAGCTCGTGGACCTCGTGAGGCCGGCCCTCTCGAGGGACGAGCTGCTCGACTCCCTGAGGTCCGAGTGCTCCGCGGCCCTGGGGGCGCTGGGGGAGTTCCCCCCCGGGGGCGCCAGGGACAGGCTCTCGAGGCTCGTCGGCTTCCTGGCGGGATCGGCCGCGACCGGCCGAGGCCCCGCGCCCCTCCAGGAACCTCACGGCCTCCTCCGCGGCGAACGCCGCGGGGTCCACCAGCGACCCGCGGAACGCGGAGGCCCTGGCCCTGAGGCGGTCCCCTTCCTCCACAGCCCTCCTGACCAGCTCGACCGCCTCCTCGGTCCCGCCGGCCTTCAGCATCAGGCCCCTCCTGACCAGCTCCGCCTCTATCCTGTACTCGCCCGGGTACGCGCTCACCGTCGGGACCCCCATGAGCAGCGCCTCCTGGCTCATCGTGCCCCCGAGGCCCACGAACGCCAGCGCCCCCTCGAGGACGTTCGGGCCGAAGAAGCCCGGTCCCACGGCGCGCACGCCGTCCCCGACCTCCCCCTCCGAGTACCTGGACAGGAGGACCACCGGGTAGTCCCTGGCCAGGCGCCTGGCCAGCTCCGCCGCGTCCACCCCCCCTCCGTAGTAGTAGGCGCGGGACTCGCCCGCCCTCACGACGATCGCCCCCCTGGCGTCCTCCCAGGGCTCCCTCGGGGGCCACAGGTCCCTCCTGAGCAGCCACGCCATGGGGTCCAGCGAGCGGTACTTGGCGTAGGCGGCGGGGATCACGCCCGCCGCCAGCCAGTCGGACCTCCTGATGAGCCACGGCGAGTACAGGCGGCTGGCCAGGGGGACCACGAGCCTGGCGACCGCCACTGAGTGGGGGGAGTCGTTGAACGCGAGCAGCGGGATGCCCAGGCCGTAGGATATCCTGGCCGCCTCGGGGCTCGCCGTCGCCAGGGCCAGGTCGGGCCCGAAGTCCGCGACCATCCCGTGGAGCTCCAGGGACCTCCTGAGGCTCGCCTCCAGCTTCCCCCTGAGGTCCCCTCCCCCGTGGCTGCCCACCTTGACGGTGCTGAGCCCCAGCCTGGCCTCCAGGGCGTCCAGCTCCTCGTAGTGCCTCGTGGTCAGGAGGACCTCGGCCCCCCTGGCCTCCAGCTCCGCGCCCACGGCCGCCAGGAAGAGCAGCTGCTTCGGCGTCAGGGCGTCCAGCCACACGCGCACGCCGCCGTATCATTGAAATAATATTAAATAGCATTGCTCCGGGATGGGGCGGAGCACGCTGTTCTACGGGCTCTCGTCGGAGCTGCTCAGGCTCTCGTCGCGCATCCCCGGGCGCGATGGCGCGTACTTCGTGGACGAGGTCCTGGGGGTGGCCTACCGCGCCTCCGACGTGGCGCGCTCGCCCCAGCAGGACTCCCTGACGCCCGTGGCCTCGCTGGACGGGGCCCTCTCGTCCTCATCCGAGGTCGTCTTCGCCCCCCGCTACAGGTCCATAGAGGACCCGGGCCCCAGGCTCCAGGAGATAAGGTCCCACCTGGAGGTCCTGGCGCCCCACCTGGGGGACAGGACCCTGATCAACGCGCTGCCCATGGGGCCGGGGGAGAACTCCCAGATAGAGGAGTTCATAGCGGGCAGGACGGGCAGGCCCCCGCGCTACGTCTACGCGCCGGTGGGGCCGGACGGGTCCGTGAGGTACATAGGCGTCAGGCGCGGCGACGCGCCGGGCTGGCTCGTCGAGGCCACGGGCGGCGAGGTCATGGACGTGGAGGACGCGGAGGCCGCGCACATAGACTGGGCCCTCTCCTCCGCGATGCCGCGCCTCGTCAGGGGGGTCGTCGCCAGGGGCCCCCCGGTCGGCTACCTGCGCGACGCGTTCGCGGGGGTCCTCGAGGCGTTCCTCGTGGGCGCGGGCGCCGACCCCGGGAGCTCCGCCCACAGCGTCTACTCCCTCGTGCGCCGCGCGTTCGACGAGTACTCGAAGAGGCTCACGTCCTCCCTCAAGGAGTCCATAAGGGGGATCGGGATGAGGATGAGCCGCGCGAGGATAGCGATCCTCTGGACCCTCGACGAGGGGTCCATCAGGGGAGAGGAGCCCTGGGCATTCGGGCGGCTGAGGGAGGCGCTCGCCTCCACGTTCGTGGACCTGAGCCACGCGAGGTCCGACAGGCTCCTCCAGCTGGAGGGGAGGGACGTCGCGCTCGTGTGCACCAGGCGCGACGAGGAGGCCCTCTCCGCCAGGAGGTTCGAGGGGCGCCTGGTGGTCAGGGTCCTCTACCCCCGCCCGGAGATCTCGGGCCGCCAGGCGGCCCCCCAAAGTTAATTTGGGCCCGCGCCTCAGCGCGGCCGTGAACCCCAGGGTGGCGGTCGTCGGCGTCGGGGGCTGGGGCAAGAACCACGCGCGCGTCCTGAGGGAGCTCGGGGCGCTGGCCGCGGTCTGCGACGTCAACGAGGCGAGGGCGCAGGAGTTCTCCGGGCTCTACGGGGTCCCCTGGTACCGGAGCGTGGACGACCTGATAGCGGGCGCGGACTTCGACGCGGCGGTGGTCGCGACGCCCACGAGCACGCACAGGGAGGTCGCGCTCAAGCTGATAGGGGCCCGCAAGCACGTGCTGGTGGAGAAGCCCATAGCCCCCACGGTGGCGGAGGCGAGGGACATCGTCGAGGCCGCGGCCTCGGCGGGGGTGGTCCTGGCCGCCGGCTACATAGAGAGGTACAACCCGGCGGTCTCGGAGCTCAAGTCGATGATGGACTCCGGGAGGACGGGGCGCCCCCTCTTCGCGGAGTTCCACAGGGAGAACCGGAGGCCGGCCCACATAGCGGACGTGGGCATACTGCACGACACGTCGGTCCACGACATCGACACCGCCAGGTGGCTCCTGGGGGACCCCCGCAGGGTCTACGCCAGGCTCTCCACGATCGTCGGGCCGAGGGAGGACTACGCGGTCGTGGTGCTGGAGTTCGACGACCCCAAGGTGGCTGTGATAACGTCGAACTGGATAACCCCGAAGAAGGAGCGCCGCATGACAGTCGTGTTCTCCGAGTCCATAGCGACCGTGGACTTCGTCGCGATGAGGCTCACGATAGACGACGAGAGGGGGCGCTGGGAGCCCAGGATACAGACCTGGGAGCCCCTGAGGGCGGAGCTCGAGGAGTTCCTGAAGGCGGCCGCGGGGTCCGGGGGCAGGATAGTGTCCGGCCGCGAGGCGTTGATCACCACCGCGCTCGCGGAGGCTGCCGAGGCGTCCGCCCGCGCGGGCGAGCCGGTGGAGGTGAGGGCGCCGTGAGCGGGGTCGTCAACTACGTGGGCAGGAACGTGAGGATGGGCAGGAACGTTAGGATATGGCACTTCGCCTACGTGGGCGACAACGTGGAGATAGGGGACGACGTGGTGATAGGGAGCCTGGCGCACGTGGACAGGGACGTGAGGATAGGGAGCGGGACCAGGATACAGGGGCTCGTCTACATACCCCCGCTCACGGTCATAGGGAGGAACGTGTTCATAGGGCCCGCCGTCGTCTTCACGAACGACCCGTACCCCCCGAGCTCCAGGATGGTTGGGGTCACCGTGGAGGACGAGGCCGTGATAGGCGCCAGGAGCGTGATCCTCGCGGGGGTGACCATCGGGAGGAGGAGCGTCGTCGCCATGGGGAGCGTCGTAGTGAGGGACGTGCCGCCCGAGACCGTGGTCGCCGGCGTGCCGGCCAGGATCCTGTACTCTAGGGAGGAGTACGATCGGAAGCGCTCCGCCTGGGAGTCAGGAGGAGGCGCGCCACAGCGTCCCTGAGCCTCAGGTACGAGTATATCCATGCCCAGAGGATCACGGCCCCCGCCGCCGCCTTGGCCACCTGGAGCTCCACGTAGACCGCCCTGGGGCCCGGGACCTGTATCGGCAGCACGACGGCCGCCAGCACGAATATTGCGATCAGGAGGAGGGCCCACGCCGCGGCCGTCAGGATCATCAGAGCCGGGAGGACCTCCCTGAGGCCCATGCACAGAGGCGGGCGCTCCCCCTTTAATCCTTTGCCCGCCCATTCGGGGCTCGTTACCTCGAGCCGATCGATGGGCCCGAATTCGAGGGGGGCCCTCCGCCAGGTCCGCCCACTGCCCTCGCCGCGCGTTCGGATCCCCCGGGCCTCCCGCAAAGGCGCGCGGGTGGAATCCTCCCCTGGGCGTCGGGCCTGGGGATCCGACGCGGGTTGCCTCCTCCTGGCCTCGAACGCGCACTTGTCGGATCCGTCGTTGACGCACTCCACCTCCTCCACCTCCCACTCCCCTCCCTCGGCCACCGACAGGACTCCTGCGAGCAGCCCGCGGAACCAGTGCGACGTCCTCCCCCTCCTCCTGCCCCTCAGGACCTCGCACTCGAACAGGTCGCGGGCCTCTATCCTGTAGCGGGAACCGTCGGGGCTCCTCAGCGCCTCGATGGAGGACGCGTAGCCCTCGGCGCGTATCATGGAAAGGTCGGCCTGAAATGGCAGGTCGGGGCCGAGGGCCTCCCTGACCTCGCGGGCGGCTTCCCTCCCGAAGTAGTATCCGGCGTAGTACGACATGGTCTGCCCCACCTCCTCCCCCAGGAACTCCCTCATGCCCAGGAGGAATCCCCGGAAGGCGCGGGACGTCATCAGCGCCGCCCTGGCGCCGCTCGACTCTATCACCCGCCCCGGCGGCTGGACCGCGAGCCCCCTCACGGGCCCCTCGCGCGCCTCGATGGATCTGACGCCGTCGATCGACCCCAGCCTGGACTCCAGCTCCTTCGGGTCCGCGTCCCCGAGGTCCACTATCGCCTCCCAGTATATGGCGCCGCCGCGCCTGACGCGCACGGATCCTATTATCTCGAGCTCCCCCTCGACCGCCTCCACGAGGGACGCGAGGGCGCGCTGCGAGCCCACGACCGCGCTCACGGCCGCGAGCCTCCTCCCGGTCTCTATCCAGGAGAACGGCAGCCGCATCTCCAGGGGGCCCGGGCCCGATCCAGATGGAGGCGTGCCGGCCATCCTCATGCGTTATGGCGATTATTTTATTTAAAAGTGCCGGGCGCGCCGCGCCACCCGCTCTGGGTCAAGTTTATATTACCAACCTTCCATAGGGCGCGCGTTGGCGATACCCAGGGGCGCGTGGGTCGAAGTCCCGATCGGGGAGTTCGAGCGCGAGGCCGAGGCGATCCTCTCGGAGGCGGAGCGCCGCGCGGGGGGGGGGGGGCTCCCGGAGGGAGTCGAGATCACATTCAGGAGGCTCCCTCCCGGGTTCAGGCTCCTCCCGGGGTGGCTGGAGGGCGCCCTGCCCATCCCGAGCGGCCCCATCTACGGATCCGAGGCGATCGCGGTGGTGGGCGGGAGGGAGGTGCCCCTGGGGGAGCTGCTCATAGTGGGTATGTACGACGGGGCGAGCGGCCAGGGGGTCCTCCTGCGGGACGAGGAGATAGAGCCCCAGGTGGAGGGGGTGAGGAGGGCCGCCCGCGCCCTGCTCGCCGGGGCGCTGGAGCTCAGGTGAGGGCGCGCGCCCCGCTGGCCCCGGGCTCCACGATGGCGCGATGCCTCAACGCGCCGATCGCGCTCCACATTCGCGTGGCCTTCCGCGGTCCCGCGCGGATGCGCCCGCCTTCCCGGGCCTCCGGCGGCCGTTTTCGACGTGCCGCGTCGTGCAAATGCGCGTTTTCAGGGGTCCCTGGCGCGATGGAGCGGGTGCGCCGCCGGGCGGCCGGCCAGGGCCCGTTGGATCCGGGGAGCCGCGCCTTCGGGAGCGCCCCGGCCCCTCAGCCCAGCAGGATCAGCAGCCCCGTCAGTATGGCCAGAGCGCAGCTGAAGGCCTGGAGCGCCAGGATCCCCCTGCCCACGTCCCTCTCACTCAGCGGCCCCCTGGACGCCAGGAGGCGCGCCAGGGTCACCGGCGCCCTCGGGTCATCGCTCGCCACCATAGAGTCGCCGACGATCACTGTGGGCCGCGCGCGCATCTTCCTGTGCTCCGCCAGGCTCCTGACGGTCGACAGTATGAAGAAGCCGTTGAGGGCCTCCGGCAGCATGGCGACGGTCGCCACCATCTCGGCCTTGTACGATATGGCGAGCGCCGCTATCGCGGTCCCCAGGAGGAGGCTGCCGCTGTCCCCGGGCAGTATCCTGCTGGGGTACCTGTGCAGGAGCCAGAACCCGAGCGCGGCGGCCGCGATGACGGCGGCGACCCCGGCGCCGGCCCAATTCCCCTCCATGGCCTCGAACGCCGCCACCGCGGCGCCGATCATCGCCGCCGCCGCGGAGACGACCCCGTTGACGACGTCCACCATGTTGAGGGCGTTCGCCGCCACCGGGACGCCCGCGAGCACCAGGATCGGGTATATGATCGTGAGCCTCCCCAGGTAGACGAACGGGAGGCTCAGGGTGGGCTGGTAGGCCCCCATCAGCAGGATGGGGAGCGCCGCGGCGACCGTGCCGGCAACCTTCGCGGGCCCCGGCAGTATCACCAGGTCGTCGACGATCCCGACGGCGAACGCGACCGAGGCGGCCGCCAGCAGGGCCGGGACGCGCGGGTCGCCCGTGGAGGCCCAGAGGGCGGCCAGGCCCGCCGCCAGCCCGGCCATTATCGCCGGGCCGCCCGGGTGCGCCACCGGCCTGTTGCCCTTCATCACGTCCGGGACGGTCCTGCCGATCCTCGGGAGGGCCCTCGATAGGTACCAGGCCGCCGCCGCGGAGACCGCGAACGCCGCGACGGCTGAGGCCACCGCCGGGCCCGGCTGGAGCTGCAACGCGTGCCCGCCGGAGCCCCTTCCTAATAAATAGGTTGGGCCCGCCGCCTGGCCGTACCGAATCGTCGCGGCGGCTTAACGCGCGCGTCAACGCGCCTGCCTGCAACAGGTTTATTGGCGCCCCGGCTGCACGCCGTTGAAATGGCGGTCCGCACCAGGATCTCCGAGCTCAGGAGGGGCGCTAGGCACGTGATCGTGGAGGGCAGGGTCAAGGAGGTGGGCCCCGTCAGGGAGTACAGGCTCCCCGAGCCGCTCGAGCCCGCCAGGTACGCGATCGCGAGGCTCGAGGCCGACGGCTCCGAGATAGATCTCGCGCTCTGGAACTACGACATGGAGGGCGTGGAGGCTGGCAGGCGCATACGCGTCGAGGACGGATACGTGACGTCCTTCAGGGGGAGGCTGCAGCTGAACGTCGGGTTCACCGGGCGCGTCGTGCTCCTCGACGGATCCTAAAGGTTTTAAGGCACCGGGCGGGAGCGCCCGCCATGCCCCAGAGGGCCAGGATAAAGCTGACGTCCCAGAGCCTCGAGGACGTGGACAAGGTGGCCGCCCAGATAAAGGAGATCAGCGAGAGGATGGGGGCCAGGGTCCGCGGCCCCATACCGCTGCCCACGAAGAAGCTGAGGGTGGTGACCAGGAAGAGCCCCTGCGGCCAGGGCGGGAAGACCTACGACAAGTGGGAGCTCAGGATACATAGGAGGCTCATAGACATAGAGGCCGCAGACCAGCGCGTCCTGGCGCAGCTGGCGAGGCTGAGCATACCAGAGTCCGTCGCGATACAGCTAAAGCTGACCGCCTGAGCGCCCGCCGGCCAGTAACGGATTTATTGGGCCCGGCCCGGGGCCCGCCCGAAGATGTCCTGGTACGCCGTCCTAGTTCCAATCATCGTATCGGTCGTGGGGCTCGCGTACGGCGGATGGATGGCCGCATGGGTCCTCAGGCAGGACCCGGGCACGGAGCGCATGAGGGAGATAAGCGAGCTCATAGCGCTGGGCGCGAGGGCGTTCCTGGCCAGGGAGTACAGGACGATACTCCCGGTGGGCGTGGCGCTCGCGGCCCTCGTGGGAGCGGCGTACTACGTCGGCTTCCACAGCTGGCTCATGGTGGCGCTGGCCGTGCTCTCGTTCGCGCTGGGCGCCCTGGGCAGCGGCCTCGCCGGCTACATAGGGATGTACGTGACGACCAGGAGCGCGTCGAGGACGGCGCAGGCCGCGAGGTCCGGGGGGCTCGGCGGCGCCCTCAGGGTCTCCTACAGGGCGGGGAGCGTCATGGGCACGATGCTCGCCAGCATAGCCCTCCTGGTGGTCTCCGCGCTCTACGTATCGTATCAGGTGATCCCGCAGTGGGCCGACGCCCTGATACCGGCGGCCTTCGGCGCCAGCCTCATGAGCCTCTTCATAAGGGTGGCTGGGGGCATCTACACGAAGGCGGCCGACTGGGGGGCCGACATCGTCGGCAAGGTCGAGGCGGGGATACCGGAGGACGATCCCAGGAACCCCGGCGTCATCGCGGACAACGTGGGCGACAACGTGGGCGACTGCGCGGGGATGGCGAGCGACGTCTACGAGAGCCTGGTGGTCGTGCTGACCGGCGCCATGTTCCTCGCAGCGGTCTTCGGGATGCCCCACAGGTTCGCCGAGTTCCCGCTCCTGGCGGCGTCCTCCGCGCTCCTCGGGGCGCTCGTGGGGATGCAGGTCGTGAGGGGCCGCGTCGAGGGCGCCGAGGGAGCCATGAGGAAGCTCAACGCGTCGCTCTACGTCGCGACGGCCGTCAGCGTCGTGCTGGTGGCCCTGGTCTCGGTGCTCCTGTTCGGGGCGACCGCGGCTGCCGCGGCCATTGTGGTGAGCGACCTCCTGGGAATGATAACCGCCATCGCGGTGCTCCACATCACCGAGTACTACACGCACTACACGCACTCCCCGGTCAGGAACGTGGCGGGGCAGTCGACCGTGAACGCGGCCAACGTCATAGTCGCAGGGTACTCCTACGGGCTGTCGAGCGCCGTCCCCGTGCTCCTCGTGGTCGCGCTGGTCCTGGGGCTCAGCTTCGCGCTGGGCTACTACGAGATCGCGCCGGCCGCCCCCCACGTCGCCCGGGCGATGGGCGGCATATTCGGCACAGCGGTGGCGTCCATAGGCCTGCTCTCCATGGCCGGCATCGTGATAACCATGGACTCCTACGGCCCCGTGTCGGACAACGCCAACGGCCTCGCGGAGATGGCCGGGCTCCCGCCGGAGGTCAGGGAGGCCACGGACGCCCTGGACGCGATAGGCAACACGACGAAGGCCACGACCAAGGGGTACGCTATAGCCTCGGCGGGCCTCGCCGCGCTGGTCCTGTTCATTGGCTTCGTGTACGAGGTGGTCGGGAGGCTCGTTCCCCCCGGCGCGTCGGCTTCCTCGATATTGAGGGAGGCGTTCTCCGCGACGTCGGTGCTGTCGCCGGACCTCCTGATCGGCGCGTTCCTGGGGGTGGTCCTGGTCTACGTGTTCTCCAGCCGCACGCTCATGTCCGTCAGCAGGACCGCCATGGAGCTCGTCGAGGAGATAAGGAGGCAGTTCCGCGAGATACCGGGGATACTCGAGGGGAAGTCCAAGCCGGACTACTCCAGGGCCATAGACATAGTGACGAGGCACGCGCTCGGCGAGTTCATGCTCCCGGGGCTCCTGGCGGTGGCGCTGCCCATAATCGTGGGGCTGCTGCTGGGGTGGGTCGCACTCGTCGGGTTCATACTCGGGACGATAGTCGTGGGCTTCCCCAGGGCGCTCCTGATGGCCAACGGCGGCGCCGCCTGGGACAACGCGAAGAAGTACATAGAGGCCAACGTGGACCCATCGCTCGGCGGCAAGGGGAGCCCCGCCCACAAGAACGCGATCGTCGGCGACATGGTCGGGGACGCGTTCAAGGACACCACCGGCCCGTCGCTCAACCCGCTGATAAAGGTCGTGAACACGGTCTCGGTCGTCTTCGCGGCCGCGATAGCCGCGGTGGACGTGGCCCTGCACACCTCCCTCGGCCTCTTCCCTAGCTCCGCCGCCTCAGCGATCATCGCCGCCCTGCCGCACGCGCTGGCCGCCCTGCTCGCCCTCTGATGGGGGACGGCGGCCCGGCCCCCGGAAGGGGCCGGGCCGCCCCACCGCGTGGGCTGGGCCAATTGTTTTTGGACGTGCCCCGTCGGCGCGTTCAGCGGCCCGTGCGGAGGGGACCTTCACGGTTAATAGCGCCCCCGCCGATCCCCCCGGGCATGCCCGGGGGGCGCCAGCTGAGGCTCCACCTGTGGATTTCCGGGAGGGTGCAGGGCGTCTTCTTCAGGTCCACGATGAAGGAGGAGGCCGACCGCCTCGGCGTCAGGGGATGGGTCAGGAACCTCCCAGACGGCCGCGTGGAGGCGGTCCTGGAGGGCGAGGAGGGCGCCGTGAGGGCCCTCGCCGGGTGGGCCCGCCGGGGGCCGCCGGCCGCGAGGGTGGAGGGCGTCGAGGAGGTCGAGGAGGAGTACAGGGGCGAGTTCCGGGACTTCCGCATAGTCCGCCGAGCCCCGTCCCTAAGCGAAAATGTTCAAATCGGCGCGCGCCGCCTCACTCCGCGTGAGGGGGCGCAGGAGGGCCGGGGGGTTCCTGACTGAGAGGCAGTTGGAGATACTGCGCATGAGGAGGAGCGGGATGAGCTACGAGGAGGTCGCGAGGGCCATAGGCACTACGAGGGAGAACGTCATGATCCTCGAGAAGAGGGCGCTGCGCAACCTGAGGCTCGCGAGGGAGACGCTGGAGTCCGCCGCCTCGGTCGCGGGAGCGGAGCTCGTCGTGCCCAAGGGGACGCGCCTCGTCGAGGTCCCGCCGATGGTGGTGGACAGGGCGAACTCCTCCGGGATCAAGCTGTCGATGAACATGCCGACCCTCATGGCGCAGCTCAGCGGCTACCTCAGGAGCCACGTGAGGGACGGCGCGCTCACGGAGGACGTCAGGATATACATACTGCCCGACGGGTCCGTGGGCGTGGTGCCGAGGGAGCGACGGCGTGAGGTCGGCGCTGGAGAGGCTGAGCGAGGGGCTGGCCCTCGCGCGGGGCGCCGTGGAGAGGGGGGGCGGCCTGGCCCCCCGCGAGCTCGCCGCCCTGGCGGAGAGGCACGGGGCTCACCCGGACCAGGTCGCCCGGTACGCGGAGCTCCTCGGCTCGCGCGAGGAGGTCAAGGGGATGCTGGGCGCCCGGGAGGGCGACGTGATGAGGACCCTGAGGGCGAACACCCTCAGGGTGGACAGGGACGAGCTCGCCTCGAGGCTGGAGGCGAAGGGCGCGTCCGTCAGGCCCTACCGGCACGCCCCCTACGGGCTGGTGGTCGAGGAGTCCCCGATACCGCTCGCGGCCTACCACGAGCACCTGCTGGGGCTCTTCTACATCCAGGGCCCGGCTTCGATGCTCCCCGTCCTGGCCCTCTCGCCGGAGGGCGCCTCCAGGATCGCCGACGCCGCGGCGGGGGTCGGCGGCAAGGCGACCCAGATCTCGCAGCACAACCCGCGCTCGCCCGTGATCGCCCTGGACGTCAGCGAGAGGAAGCTGATGGCCCTGAAGGCGAACGCGAGCAGGCTCGGCGCCTTCAACATAGTGGCGTACCTGATGGACGCGCGGGGGATCGGCTCGCTCGGCGAGTTCGACAGGGTGCTACTGGACGCCCCCTGCACCGGGGAGGGGCTGATGCCGTTCGCGAGGGGGAGGAGGCCCCGCCCCCAGGGGGAGGTCGAGTCCGCCGCGCGCGTCCAGGTGGAGCTCCTGGAGTCAGCCCTGAGGTCCCTCAAACCCGGGGGCGAGCTAGTCTACTCCACGTGCTCCACGAACTTCGAGGAGAACGAGCTCGTGGTCCACTCCGTCCTCGAGGCGCTGGAGGACTCGGGCGCCGGGCACTTCTCCCTGGTGGACACGGGGCTCGACTTCGGGGACGCCGGCGCGGTGGAGTACGCTGGGATCTCGCTCCCCAGCCAGTTCCGGCTCTGCCGCAGGTTCTACCCGCACAGGCACGCGACGGAGGGATTCACGATTTGCCGGATAAGGCGGTCCTGAGGAGGTGCACGCGGGAGGAGCTGGACCTCATAAGGTCCGAGGTCCTCTGCCACTCGAGCGGGGGCCTGGTCGGGCTCGACGTCCTCTGCGCCGGCGCCCCGGGCTCGGGCTGCGTGGAGGTCCTCGCGGTCCATCCCTCGGCGTCCGCGGAGGCCCTGGGAGGGGGCAGGCCCCCCTTCCTGGCCGGGGTGCACGCGGCCAGGATCTGCGGGGGGAGGGTCGAGCCGCTGATGGGGCTCCTCTCGGCGCTCTGGGGCGGCATAGACAGGGGGTACCTGATCGTCGACGAGCGCGCCGAGGCGGTGTTCCTCTACGGGAGGGACGTCCTGCCCCGGGGCGTCATCAGGCGCTCCCCCTCCCCCTGCGGGACGTACGCGGTGCTCAACAGGAGGCGGGAGCCGCTCGGGTGGGCCAGGAGGCGGGGGCGCGTCTACGCGAACCTCGTGGACGCGGGCTGGTACCTCAGGAGCGGCCTCCGAGGGCGCGGTCGGCCCCTCTGCCTCATCACGGCTCAGGACTCGGCAAACACCGCATCCCGCGCCCGCCCAATTCACGCGCCAACTTAATTTAAGCGCGCCCGCCGCCCCGCGCCCGGATGATGAGCGTCGGAACTCCCGAGCCGGTCCCGGCCGTGAGGTGAGAGAGGCTCTGATCACCGTTCGCCCGGCGCGCCCGGGCGCGGATCCCTACGGAAAACCTTAAATCAAGGCAGCGCCTCCGCCGACCCGGAGCTAGGTGATACGAGGTAATGCCGCTCGAATCTGAGCGGTTGGAGGGCGATGGCGATGCCTCGCCCGATCATCCCCCGGGTCATCTTCCCGTTCCCATCCTTCAAGCATCCCCGGAGGTCGGCTCCAGATGCTGGTGAGGCAGGAGCTCAGCTACTACAGGACGCCGCTCCTCCGCCTCTCGCGCCTCGAGCGCGCGTTCTTCCCCCGCGACGGATCCAGGGTGTACGCCAAGTACGAGGGGGCCAACCCGACGGGGACCCACAAGGATCGCGCGGCGGTCCTGCACGTGCAGAGGGCGCTGGAGGGCGGTTTCAGGGTGCTCACAGCCGGCACCTGCGGGAACTTCGGGGTCTCGCTCGCCTACTACTCCAGGATGGTCGGGGCCAGGGCTGTGATATTCGTGCCGCGCCGCTACACCCTGGAGCGCATGTCGGAGCTGAGGAGGTACGGCGCGCAGCTGGTGCTCGTCGACGGGTCCTACGAGGACGCCGTGAGCGCGAGCGTCCGCGCGGCGTCGGAGAACGGCTGGTACGACGCGAACCCCGGGTCCATCAACTCGAGGGTCAGCTTCGAAGCTTACTCGGCCCTCGCCCACGAGATCACGTGGGAGCTCGGGGACCCGCCCGACACGGTCGTGCTGCCGGTCGGCAACGGGACGACCCTGGCTGGGGTCCACATGGGGTTCTCCAAGCTGAGGGGGCTCGGCTACGTGGAGCGCGTCCCGAGGATAATCGGGGTCACCACGGTCCACGGGAACTCCGTCGTGGACAGCTTCCTGGGCGGGATGGAGAGGGCCATGCCCCTCCGCAGGGTCAAGGAGACCAGGTACAACGAGCCGCTGGTCTCGATGATATCCTTCGACGGGGACGCGGCGCTCGCCGCCCTCAGGGAGAGCGGGGGGAGCGCGCTCAGGGTGACCGACAGGGCGATGGTCGGCTACTCCAGGCTCCTGAGGGAGCTCGAGGGGATAGACGCCCTGCCAGCGTCCGCGTCGGTCCTGGAGTCGCTCCGCTTCCTGGGCGAGGGCACGCACGCGCTGGTGATCACGAGCCGGTGGCACCTCCCGTGAGGGGCATCTCCCATGAGGAGGAGGGCCCTGATACTGGCCGAGGGCGTGTACGGGAGCACGGACGGCAAGACCGCGCACGGCCTGGTGCGCCGCTCCGACAGGTTCGAGGTGCTGGGCGTCATAGACAGCGGGTTCCGCGGGATGGACGCGGGCGAGGTCCTCGACGGCAGGCGCAGGGGCATAAGGATCTACGGGAGCCTGGAGGAGGCGCTCCGCGATCACCCGGACGCGGAGGTCCTGATCATAGGGGCCGCGGTCGCGGGCGGCCGCCTCCCCCCGGGCTACAGGGAGGTGGTCGCGGAGGCCCTCAGGAGGGGCATGGACGTCGTCTCGGGCCTCCACGAGTTCCTGAGCGACGACCCGGAGCTCGCGAGGCTCGCCGCCGAGCACGGCGCCGAGATCGTGGACGTGAGGAAGATCTACAGCGGCTGGCGCGAGTTCTACAGGGGCGAGATAGACTCCGTGGACTCCCTGAGGGTCGTGGTCGTGGGGACGGACTCCGCGATAGGGAAGAGGACCACGGCGCTCATGCTGGCGGACGAGCTGTCGGCCCGCGGCGTCCGCGCCGCGTTCATCGGCACGGGGCAGACCGCCTGGATGCAGGGCGCGAGGTACGGGATAGTCCTGGACGCCATGGTCAACGACTTCATAACCGGCGGCCTCGAGCGCGAGATCGTGAGGGCCTACAGGGAGGAGCGGCCTGACGTGATAGTCGTGCCGGGGCAGGGCGCGCTCCTCCACCCGGCCTTCCCGGGGAGCCTGGAGATACTGACGGTCGTGAGGCCCGAGGTGGTCGTGCTGCAGCACGCGCCGGCCAGGAGGCACCTGGACGGGTTCCCGCAGTACCCGATGCCCGACCTGGACAGGTACGTGAGGCTCCTGGAGCTCATAACCGGCAGGCGCCTCTACGCGATAACGGTGAACACGGAGGGGATGACCCCCGGCGAGGCGGACGCGGCCGTCGAGGAGTACGAGCGCAGGTACGGCGTGGTCTCGTGCGCGCCGCTCCTGCACGGCGTCGGGAGGATCGTGGACCGCATGATGGAGGACTTCCAGCGCCTGAGGGCGGTCGCGCGGGCGCGGGGCCGAGGGGCGCTATGGGAGCAGGGGTGCCCCATGGTCTCCCCGGACCTCACGTGCTTCGAGGAGCTCAGGGTCGAGGGCCTCCGCGTGGGGCGCCGCGGGATATCGGCCGACTACGTGCTGAGGAGGCCCGGCGGGCCCGAGGAGCGCTACCGGCTCCTCCACAGGTACGAGGGGGATCTGCCCCCCGAGGCGCGGGACGTGGCCCCCCTCATGGTCTCCGTCCCCGCCGTGAACTACGCGCTCTTCTCGAGGAGGATCGTGTTCGACGTCCCGCTCACCGAGCTGGACGCCGAGTTCATCTCGGAGATGTCGCGGGTCACGGCCCGCGACATATTCGTCAACAGGATAGTGAACAGGACCGGCTTCGTGAGGGACGAGTTCATCCCGGACCCCTCGAGGGTGGAGCCGGAGGACGCCGAGCCCAGGGCGGAGATGGAGTTCCCCTCGCTCCGCGACTCGGAGCCCTGGGGGCCGCCGGGCCGCGGGTGCGGAGTCATGTCGTCCGGGGGCAAGGAGAGCCTCCTCACGTACGGCGTGGCCAGGGAGATAGGGTGCGACCCGCGCCCGTGCTTCCTGAACGAGTCGGGCCACCACTGGTTCACCGCGCTGAGGGCCTACAGGTGGTTCAGTGCGAACGAGCCCCGGACGATCCGCGTCTGGAGCAACGTGGACAGGCTGTACTCGTGGGTGGAGAGGAACATGAGGATAATCAGGGCCGAGGCGCTCCGCAGGAGGCGCCCCGAGGTCTACCCCATCAGGCTCTTCTTCTTCGAGCACTACGTCCTCTCGTGCCTCCCCGCGCTGATCGCGGGGGGCGCGGGCGACGTGCTCCTTGGGAACGAGTACGACGATCCCTCCGGCCTCACATACGAGTTCCGGGGGATAAGGCACTACTACGCGGTCTACGACCAGAGCCAGGAGTTCGACGTGTACATGACCAGGTGGTTCAGGAGGCGCGGCTGGGGGATTCGCCAGTGGTCCGCGGTGAGGCCGCTGTCCGGGCTCGTGGTCGAGCGCGTCCTGGCGTCGAGGTACCCGGAGCTCTTCAGGCTCCAGGTGAGCTGCCACTCGGCCCACCCGGAGGGCGGCGACGTGAGGCCCTGCGGGACCTGCTTCAAGTGCAACGGCATACAGCTGTTCCTCCTCGCCAACGGCCTGGACCCCCGCGTCATAGGCTACAGGGAGGAGCACGTGCGGGGGCTGCCCCGGCGCATCTCTAGGGGCATGGTGCGCCTGGACGCGGACGAGCTGGAGCACTCGGTCGCGCTCGCGTCGAGGCGGACCGGCATGGATTTCCCGGGGGTCGCCGCCCGCGAGCACCCGCACGTCGAGATGCTCCAGTTCGACGACAGGAACTCTAGGTTCGACGCGATCCCGCCCGAGCACAGGGAGAGGATATGGTCCATCTACGAGGGCTACGCGAGGGGCTACGCCTACCTCTCGGGCGGGGAGTGGGCGGAGATAACGAGGGAGGAGGCCCTCAGGAGGGCGGCGGAGGGGGATCTATGGGCCCGAGCCCCTGGTACAGGATAGAGGAGCGCGGCGCCGAGATCCTGGAGGATGTCCTGGAGCTGGACCGCGAGGTGAGCTGGGAGGTCATGGACGAGGCCGCCCGCTCCTCCATGGGCTACGAGGAGTACGCGCGCAGGCACCGCGAGCTCTTCCTCTCCATATTCAACTCCCCCGGCGAGCAGAGGTTCTTCGCGGCCTACGACGCGTCCGGCAGGCTGATAGGCGTCGCCTGGGTCAAGGAGGAGATGGACACGGTGAACTACGAGAGGTACGCGTACCTCTACGACCTGGAGGTCAGGCCCGGGAGCAGGCGCTCCGGCGTGGGCTCGGCCCTCCTCGGCAGGGCGATAGAGTACTGCAGGAGGAGGGGCTACAGGAAGCTCGTCCTGCGCGCCGAGCTCAGGAACTCCCCCGCCATCAGGCTCTACAGGCGCTTCGGGTTCCGCCCCTCCGCGCTCCTGATGGAGCTGGAGCTAGGGGGCCCCGCCCAGGACGCGCCTCCTGAGGGCGGCCCCGGCCCCCGCGACCAGGACGGCCGGCGGCCCCAGCCCGGCGGCGGCCGACGCTATCTCCGAGATCGGCGCCTCTATCACCCTCTGCGCGGCCGTGCAGCCGTTCAGGACGAGGGCCGCCGGCGCCCCCGCGCCCATGGCGGAGGACGCCTCGGAGGCGATGGCCCCGAGGTTCGAGAGCGGCATCATGACCACGAGCGTGTCGGCGGCCCTCGCCAGGGCGCCGAGCGATGGCGCCGGGGACCCGGAGGCCGCCGTCCTGCCGGTGACCACGGCGAAGCTGGAGGAGCCCCACCTGCTCCCGAGCGGGATCCCGGCGCAGGTGGGGGCGCCGGTCGCGGAGCTGACCCCCGGCACTATCTCGCATGGTATCCCCCTCGAGAGCACGTAGGAGCACTCCTCCTCCCCCCTCCCGAAGACCAGCGGGTCCCCGCCCTTCAGCCTGACGACGGCCCTCCCAGCCTCGGCGTGGCGCACGAGCTCCCTGTTTATGAGGTCCTGAGCCGGCCCCCTCCCCGGGGCCTTCCCCACGTCCACCAGGATAGCTCCCCCCCTCGCGAGGGAGAGCGCGCCGGGGGGCGCCAGCCTGTCGTAGAGGATCACGTCGGCCTCGGAGATGAGCCTGGCGGCCTTCAGCGTGAGGAGCTCGGGGTCCCCGGGCCCCGCGCCGACTATGTGGACCCTCCCCCTCGGCCCGGCCAAGCCCTCCTCAGGCCCTCCAGGGTGCGCTCCACATCCTCGTCCCCGTGCGCGGCGCTCGCGAACCATGTCTCGGTCTGGACGGGCGGTGAGAAGACCCCCTCCCTCAGCAGGGACTCGTGGAGCCTCGCGTAGGCGCCCTGGTCAGCCGCCCTGGCGCCCTCCGCGTCCCTGACGGGCGGCTCCCTCATGAACACCTGGAACATGCTGCCGACCGCGTTGACCGCCACCGGCCTCCCCCCCAGGCGCATGCGGGAGAGCTCCTCCGCGACCGCCCTCGCCGCGCGCTCGGCGCGCGCGTAGGGCCAGCCCTCCTCGAGGACCTCGATCGTCGCCAGCCCCGCCGCCATGGAGACGGGGTGCCCGTTGAACGTGCCCGCGTTGTAGACGGGGCCGGAGGGGGCGAGGAGGTCCATGAGCTCCGCCCTCCCCACGACCGCCCCGACCGGGAACCCCCCGCCTATTATCTTCCCCAGGACCGTCAGGTCCGGCCTGACCCCGTAGAGGCCCTGGGCGCCGCGCAGCCCCAGCCTGAAGCCGGTCACCACCTCGTCGAATATCAGGAGGGCCCCGGCGCGGTCCGCCTCCTCCCTGAGCGCCCTGAGGAAGTCCGCATCCGCAGGCACGACCCCCATGTTCGCCCCCACCGGCTCCACGATGATCGCCGCGACGTCCTCGCCCACCCTCCTCATGGCGCCCTCGAGCCCCTGCGGGTCGTTGTACCTCAGGACCAGGGTGAGGGAGGCGATCTCCCCCGGGACCCCCGCGGAGGAGGGCTCGCCCACCCCTCCCCTCCCCGCGCGCGAGAGGAGCGCGTCCGACGCGCCGTGGTAGCAGCCGTCGAACTTCACGACGAGCCTCCTCCCCGTGGCCCCCCTGGCCAGCCTGACGGCGGTCATCGCCGCCTCGCCGCCCGAGTTGACGAACCTGACCTTCCCGGGCCCGTAGTACTCGACTATCTTCCTCGCCAGCTCGATCTCCGACCTGCTCGGGGCCCCGTAGAGCCAGCCCCTCTCCAGCTGCCCCTCCACCGCCCTCCTCACGCGCTCATCCGCGTGCCCCAGGATGAGGGGCCCGTAGCCCATGACCCAGTCCACCAGCTCGCCCCCCCGGGTGACGAGCCTGGCGCCCCTGGCCCCCTCCACGAGGAACGGGCTCGGCCTCACGGCCGCCCTCACGGGGCTGCTGACTCCCCCCGGGAGGAGGCGCCTGGCCTCCTCGATGGGATCGGGGCCCTCGGAAGGCATTGCGGCCCAGCTCCCTCAGGAGCCTCGCCGCGCGCGGCGCGTAGTAGGTTATGATCGCGTCGGCCCCCGCCCTCCTGATGGAGTAGAGGACCTCGAGGAGGGCGCGGTCCTCGTCCAGCCACCCCCTCTCGCCCGCCGCCCTCAGCATGGAGTACTCGCCGCTCACGCTGTAGGCCGCGAGCGGGTAGTGGGGGAACGCGTCCTTGACGATCCTGATCACGTCCAGGTACGGGAGGGCGGGCTTCACCATCAGTATGTCTGCCCCCTCCTCCACGTCCAGCTCCGCCTCCTTCAGCGCCTCCGCCGCGTTCCTGGGGTCCATCTGGTAGGTCCTCCTGTCGCCGAAGGCGGGCGCGGACTCCGCCGCCTCCCTGAAGGGGCCGTAGAAGCTGCTCGCGTACTTGACGGAGTACGCCATTATCAGGACGTTCGTGAACCCGGCCTCGTCCAGCGACCTCCTGATCTGGCCTACCACGCCGTCCATCATGCTGCTCGGCGCCACGACGTCGGCCCCGGCCTCCGCGTGGCTCACCGCGATCTTGCCCATGTAGGGGAGGGTGGCGTCGTTGTCCACGTACCAGGAGCCCGGCCCGCGGGCCACTATCCCGCAGTGCCCGTGCGTGGTGTACTGGCACATGCAGACGTCCGTCATTATCGTGGCGCGATCCCCCAGCTCCCTCCTGAGCTCCCTGACCGCCCTCTGGACGACGCCCTGGGGGTTGTACGCCTCGCTCCCCAGTTCGTCCTTGCGCGCCGGTATCCCGAAGACTAGGAACTTGTCCACGCCCTCCTCCAGGATCCTCTTCGCCTCCTCGTGGACCGCGCCCAGGGGCCACCTGTGGACGCCGGGCATCGCGTCCACCGGCACGGGCTCGCGCGCGTCCTCCTGGACGAAGATCGGCGCTATGAGCCTCTCCGGCCCCAGGTCGGTCTCCGCGACCATGTCCCTGAGGCGCTGGCTCGAGCGCAGCCTCCTGGGCCTGACGGTGGGGAACCCCATGCCCTCCGCCGCGGTCCCCGGGCCGATTTCAACTTTCGCCCGCGGAGCCCTCCCTCCACCCCCACCTCTCCGCTATGCCCCGCGTGTCCAGGGTGCACTGGGGGTCGTCCGCGCCCAGCCCCCCGCCCATGTAGTACGCCCTGACGCGGTCTCCCCCCTTGCAGACGGAGCGGAAGGGGCAGGTGGAGCACCTGGGGCCGGAGAGGTAGCGCTCGGTGTTCGCGAAGTAGTCCACCTCCCTCCTCGAGGGGTCCAGCAGGTCCCTCAGCCGGGACCTGCGCAGGCTGCCCAGCTCCATGAAGTCCACGAACTGGCAGGGCCTCAGGGTGCCGTCCGGGTATATCGAGACTATCTTCCTGCCGCAGCCCCCCTGGGACCTCACGAGCTCCATCATGTCGCGGAACTCCGCGCCGCTCCGGGACACGCGGTCCGCCACGGCTATCCCGTCGAAGGGCGCCATCGTGGTCTCTATCTCGATCGCCCCCGCGCGGCGCCTCGCCTCCTCCACCAGGAGGTCCACGAAGGAGGAATACTGGGCGGCGCCCATGTACCAGTCGCGGCCCAGCTCCAGCGCCCTCCCGGCGGCCGACAGGTGGTAGAAGGTCACCCTCCTCGCCCCCGCGGACTCCGCGAGGTCCAGGAGCCCCGCGGCGTCGGCGGCGTTGCGGGCAGTCACGGTCATCCTGAGCCCGACGTCGAGCCCCCTCCCCACCGCGTTCCGCAGCCCCCTCATCGCCGCGGCGAACGCCCCCTCCACCCCCCTGAAGAGGTCGTGCCAGGCCGGCCTGGGGGAGTCCAGGGATATCCCGACGTAGGAGACCCCGATCCTCGAGAGGCGCGAGGCCACCTCCTCCGTTATCAGGGTGCCGTTGGTGCTGAGCGCCACCCGCATCCCCATGTCCGCCGCCTCCTCCATCAGGTCCAGGGCGTCCGGCCTCATGAGGGGCTCCCCTCCCGAGAACAGCACCAGGGGGACCCCGACCTCCGCCATCTGGCGCAGGACTCCCCTGGCCTCCTCCCTCCCGAGCTCCCCCTCCCCCCTCGCCCCCGCCCTGATGTAGCAGTGGACGCACCTCAGGTTGCAGGCGTAGGTGAGGTTCCAGGAGACGACCGGCCTCCAGACCTCGCTGAACCTGCTGGGCCGGCCGGGCCCGTAGTCGCCCTTCAGCCTCCTGGAGACGGTGCCCCTCCCCGTCACCATCACGCTCACGGGTATCATAGGGTGATCCCCCCCTCCCCGTAGGCCAGCTCGCGCTCCCCGATGCCCGCGAGCTCGGCCGCGCGCCCCGCGGCGGCCTCCACGTCCTCCCTCCTCCTGGCCTGGATCACGAAGTAGACCCTGAGGTCCCACCTCGCTCCCCCCGCCGGCTCCCTGAGGATGGCGTGCGTCGCCTCCGGGGCGAGCGTCGCCACGCGCTCGCACTCAGCGGCTCCCCCGGAGCCCATCACCACGGCGCCGTGCCGGAAGCCTATCGCCTCCGGGTCCAGGACCGCCCCGAAGTCCACCGCCGCCCCCCTGGAGAACATCTCGCCGACGAGGTCCAGGAGCCCCTCCTCCGTCTCGCCGACCTCGGCCGCCAGCTCCCTGAACGGCCTCCTGGACACCGGGAGGTCCTGGAGCCTGCGGGCCAGGGCCCTGTCCACCCCCAGCTCCCCGAGGAGAGGGGGGTCCTCGGGCAGCACCCCCGGCTGGGACCAGCTGGTGCCCCTCTCCAGGTCGTACTTCACCGAGAGCTTGCACACGCGGGCGGTGGTGAGCACCACGTAGTCGTCCACGCCCAGGGGGGAGAGCAGCCCCCCGATCTCCTCGAGGAGCGACTCAGGACCCCTCGCCCTGTAGGTGAACCACAGGTTGTAGCGGGGGAACGACCTGACGTAGCTGTGCTTGGACCTCCCCCCGGAGGACGAGGAGACTACCCTCGCGTACTCCATCGCCCTGTCGCCCGGGACGGCCGCCAGGACCAGGGCGGAAGCCCCGCCCAGGGACCTCGGGTGTAGGGAGATCCCTATCCTCCTTATGATCCCGGCCCTCCTCAGCCTCCTGGCCTCCCTCAGGAGGGACTCGGCGTCCATCCCCAGGGGCGAGGCGGCGCCGTCGAACGGCTCCGGCCCCGGGGCCATCCCGTACTGCAGCGCCTCCAGCACGAGCGAGCTCGCGCAGTCCAGCCCTGAGCCCACGGCCCCCGGGGGGCCCCGGTCGCGCTTTAACCCTGCGCGGCATCCGCTGCTTCGGTTAAATCCGGCCCCCGCGGCCTCCTGCCGTGCGCGCGATCAGGCTGGCCAGCAGGGCCAGCGCCCTCAGCCTGGCGCAGGTCGAGGAGGTGGCGGCCCCGCTCAGGTCGGCGGGGCTGTCCGTGGAGGTCGTCAGGGTGACCAGCAGGGGGGACGCGGACCTCCGGACCCCCCTCTACGCGATGAGGGAGAAGGGGGTCTTCGAGAGGGAGGTCGACGCCGCCGTGCTCAGGGGGGACGCGGACGCCGCGGTGCACAGCGCCAAGGACGTGCCGACGGACCTGCCGCCCGGGCTCGTCGTGGCGGCGGTGCCGCGCCGCCTATCCCCCTACGACGCGATCGTGGCGCCCGGGGGAGCGGGCCTGGAGGCGCTGCCCCGCGGGGCCAGGGTGGGCACGTCATCGCTGAGGCGCATAAGCATGCTGAGGCGCCTCAGGCCGGACCTCGAGGTGGTCCCGATAAGGGGGAACCTGGACACGAGGCTGAGGGCCGTGGGCTCCAGCGTGGACGCGATAATCTCGGCCGAGGCGGGGCTGGAGAGGCTCGGCCTGGCGGGCGGCTGGAGGAGGCTGCCCCCCGAGGAGTTCGTGCCGGCCGCCGGCCAGGGCGCCCTCCTGGTACTGGCCAGGGAGGGGGACGCCGGGGTCCTCGAGGCCCTGGCCCCCCTGGACGATCGCGGGTCGAGGGCCGAGGTGCTCGCGGAGAGGGACTTCCTGGGCGCCGTGGGCGCGGGGTGCAGGGCCCCCGTGGGGGTCCTCGCGAGGGCGAGCGGCCGGGAGCTCTCGATGATCGCGGGCGTCGTGCCGCCCGACGGCTCCAGGCTGATACTGGCGAGGGCCTCCGGCCCCATCGACTCCGCATCCGAGGTCGCTATGAGGCTCGTCGGGGAGTTCGAGGCCGCCGGGGGCGCGGAGGCAATGAGGGATTGGAGGGACGAGCTCCCGGGCGCGGAGGGGATCCGATGGCCGCGATAGTGCCCCTCTCCACGCGGAGGTTCGCGCGCTGGCTGTCGGGGGAGCTGGGGTCCCCGCCCGTCCTGGCGGTCCCCGCCCTCAGGGTGGTCCCCACGGCCCCTCCCCCCGAGGTGGAGGCCGCCGCCCGCCTGGGGCTGCCCGCAGTCGTCACGTCGCCGAACGCCGTCGACGTCATGGCGTCGATCCTGCCGCGCGAGCTCCTGCGGGCGGCGCTCTCTAGGTCCATCGCGATAGGGCCGATGACGGCGGAGGCGATAGCGGAGGCCGTCCCCGGGGCGCGCGTGGAGGTCCCTCCCACCCACAGCTCCCGCTCCCTCCTGTCGGTCCTGGGCCCCGGCCCCAGGGTCCTCTGGTGCTCGGAGGGCGTCGAGGAGTCGCTCGCGCGCGCCGTGGAGGCCTCGGGCGGCGCGGTCGTCAGGCTCTACAGGGTCGAGGCGGATCGCGGGGCCCTCGGCCGCATTCGCTCCGCCCTGTCGGATGGCGATATAGTGGTATTCGCGTCCCTCTCGAGCGTGGAGGCCTGGGGGCTCCTGAGGGAGGGGCTGGCGGCCCGCCCCCGCGGCGCCGCCGTGAGCCGGAGGGTCGCGGCGCCCCTGCGCGGGGACCCGTCGCTCTCCTCGCTGGCGGCGTTCGAGGGGGGCGATATCCGTAGATTCCCCCAATTCTTGAGGGCGCTGGCGGGTGGCGGCGCTTGAAGGTGCCGATATTCATAGAGGCATCGGCCCTCCGCGTGCTGGTCCTGGGAGGGGGCTCGGAGGCCGAGAAGAAGGCCAGGAGGTTCCTGTCCCACGGGTCCTCGGTCACCGTCTACAGCCTGGAGTTCACCGGCTGGCTGCAGGAGGCCGGGAGGAGCGGCGCCCTGCGCCTCATCAGGGGGGACGTGCGGGACCGCGCGGCCGTCTCCGCGCTGATAGGGGAGCACGACCTGGTGATATACACGGTGCCCGGGCTCCCCGAGGAGGAGGAGTTCGCGGCCCGCGAGTGCGAGTCCAGGAGGAGGATCTGCATACTCAGCACCAACGCGGAGAGGACCATGGCGGCGATGCCGATAGAGACCAGGGGGGCCGGGATGAGGATCGCAGTGTTCTCGGGCGGCAGGTCCACGCTGGTGGCGGAGATCGTGGCGGACGAGATCGCGCGCTGCCTCTCCGGGAGGAGGGACCTGGAGGTCCTGCTCGAGGCCATGGGCCGCGCCAAGGAGCTCCTGAAGCGCTCGGTGCCGGACCACCGCGCCAGGATGGCGCTGTACCGCGAGCTCCTGGGGGACCGGCGGCTGAGGGAGCTCGCTGCCCGCGGGGACCTGGAGGGGGCCATCCGCCGCGCCGAGGAGTTCGCAGCGGAGGCGGGAGCACGGACCTCGACCTGAGCCCGATACTCGTCTTCTGGGAGGTGACGAGGGCCTGCGGGCTCGCCTGCAGGCACTGCAGGGCCAGCGCGATGACCCAGCGCCTCCCGGGGGAGCTGGGCACGCGCGAGGGCAGGGCCCTCCTCGAGGACATAGCGGGGTTCGGGGACCCGAGGCCGATGGTGGTCTTCACGGGGGGAGACCCCCTGATGAGGGAGGACCTGGAGGAGCTGGTCTCGGCCGCGAGGGACCTGGGGCTCAGGGCGAGCGCCGCCCCGGCCGTCACCCCCCTGTTCACCGAGGAGAGGATGAAGTCCCTCGCACGGGCGGGCCTCTCGGGGGTCTCGATAAGCCTCGACGGCGCCCGCCCCGAGACCCACGAGTGGGTCAGGAGGTCCCCGGGCCACTTCCGGGCGACGCTGGAGGCGGCGCGCGCCGCCTCCTCCGCCGGCCTCAAGGTCCAGCTGAACTCCCTGGTGTTCAGGGGGAACGTCGAGGAGGTCCCCGGCGTCATGGCGGTGGCGAGGTCGCTCGGGATAGACACGCTCGAGTTCTTCTACCTGGTCAGGGTGGGGCGCGCGGCCGAGGGGATGGAGGAGCTGACGCCCGCCGAGTACGAGGACCTCTCCGCCTTCCTGGTCGACGCGACCTCGTACTGCTTCACCATCAGGACGGTGGAGGGCCCCTTCGTGAGGAGGATAGCGGCGGGCGGGGGCCTGAGGAGGGGATCCCTCTACAACCTGCTCTCCAGGCGCGCGGCGGAGCTCCTCGGGGAGCCCGGGTGCACCAGGTCGCTGCGCGTCACAAACACGAGGGACGGGAAGGGGATAATATTCGTGGCCTACAACGGGGACGTCTACCCGAGCGGCTTCCTGCCGCTGCCGCTGGGCAACGTCAGGAGGACCAGCATAGTGAGGATATACAGGGAGAACCCCCTGCTCAGGTCTATAAGGGCGGCGGAGTTCGGGGGCAGGTGCGGCGCATGCGAGTACCGCGACGCGTGCGGCGGCAGCCGCTCCAGGGCATTCGCCTCGCTGGGGGACCCCCTGGGCGAGGACCCCGCCTGCCCCTACGTCCCCCGCTCGCTCCTCGGCCGGGGGACCGCGGGGGCTCCGTCGCCTTAAGCCCACCTCCGCCCGAGCGGGAGTATCTGGCGCGGCCCGTCCAGCCGCGGTGAATCCCCTCCTTTCACTCGAGCTGGGGCCTCCCCAGGCAGAACGCCCCCTCGAGCTCGGCCCGCGCACCATCCCCGCCATCGGTGTGGATCGGGACACCGCCGCACTTGCGCGCCGGCCCCCTGACGAGCAGGGCGGAGGGCTCCCCCCGGATTCAGGTCCATCGATCGTCTCGAGGCGACGGAGCCTTCCCATTCTCCACAAAGTTGAAATATATGTTACCATGGCAAATATTAGCTTGGCTAACGAATCGCGCATCGACGACCTCGCGATGTCCCTCATGGACGCCGTCCTCTTATCGTCCAGGAGGCTGAGGCAGTGGATGAGGGAGGGCGCCGGGATCTCGATGCCGCAGTTCAGGGTCCTGTCGTTCCTGGAAAGGAGGGGGTCGTCGTCGCTCTCCGAGCTGGCGTCGTATCTAGGCGTATCTCTCCCGTCGGCCAGCAGGCTCGTCGATGGGATGTCGTCCAGGGGGCTCATAGAGGCATGCGACGATCCATCGGACAGGAGGCGTCTCCTGCTGAGGCTCACGGATAAGGGCAGGGAAACGCTGGCATCGGCTAGGGCGCGCGCTCTCGGAATGCTCTCCGCTAGGTTGTCCTGGATCCCCCGGGGAGACGTCCTGAGGTCGATCGAGGTCCTGATGTCCGCTATGGGAGGGGATTGATGTGATAGAGACCAGATCGCTGGTCAAGGTCTTCAGGGGCCGTCGCTGGACCGTGGAGGCCCTGAGAGGGGTGGACTTCACCGCCCCCCGGGGATCGATAACGGCGCTCGTCGGGCCGAACGGCGCGGGGAAGACGACGCTCCTGAAGGTGATATCCACGCTGATACTCCCGACGTCCGGTGAGGCGTACGTGGATGGTATGGACGTCGTGTCGCGCGCGAAGGACGTCAGGAGGGTTATAGGGCTCGTGACAGTGAGCGACAGGCTCCTGTACTACAGGCTCTCCGGGGTCGACAACCTGACGTTCTACGGGATGCTCTACGGCATGCCCACCTCGTATGCCAGGGCCAGGGCCCGCGATCTCCTGGAGCTCGTGGGGCTCGGGGAATGGGGGGAGGAGCCGGTCATGCACTATAGCACCGGGATGATGAGAAGGCTCGCCATAGCCAGGGCGCTCATGCACGACCCCGACGTCATATTGCTGGATGAACCCACGCTGGGGATAGATGCTGCGTCGTCCAGGAGGATCCATCGCCTGCTCGGTGAGCTCTCGTCCGGCCGGACGATAGTGCTCACCAGCCATCTGATGAAGGAGGTAGAAGAGCTCGCCGGCTCCATTTACGTCATGAGGGCCGGCAGGATTGTGGCGAGGGGTACGGCGGAGGAGATAAAGGCAATGGTCGGCAGGATCGTCGAGGCGGGACTCAAACCCGAGGCCGTCGATGAGGGACTTTTGAAGTTCGTTGTACGCAGCGAGCCAGGGCTCGTTATAGTCAGGGCTCCGGAGGACATCATCCCGGAATCGGCGGTCTATGTAAGGGATGTCGAGCCGACACTGGAGGACGCATACGTTATCCTGGCGGGGGAGGGCGGAGCCGACCTGAGGCCGTACCAGTTCAGGAGAGGGGGTGCGCACGCCCATGGGGGTCATGTCTAAACTCTACGCGTACCTGTACTTAAGGGGCTTCAAGGTATGGATCAGCTACAGGACGCAGGCCGCGTTGACGATGTTGAGCTGGGTGCTCCCGGTCTTCACGTATTATTTCACGGGGACGGCGCTGGGGAACAAGCTTGTCTCCGGGCTGGGCACGGGAAACTACACATCGTTCATGGTGATCGGGCTAGCATTCCAGGGCTACGTATCATCCACGATAGCCACCGTGAGCCAGAGGCTCAGGAACGAACAGCTGTACGGGACCCTCGAATACTACGTGCTCTCACCCTCGGGGATCCTGGGCTTCCTGGTGTACTCGTCCATATGGGGATTCGCGCTGAACAGCATCAACGCCGCTGTCATACTGGCCGTGGGCGCGGCGCTGGGGGTCAGGTTCTCACCCTCCGGGATCCTGGTATCATCCGTCATTCTGGCGCTCCTGCTGCTCTCCACGTTCGGGATAGCGGCCATGTCGGGCGCGGTGGTCATGGTCACGAAGCAGGGTAACCCCATATCGTTCTTCTTCTCGACGTTCACGACGCTCATGGGCGGGGTCGTCTTCCCGGTGACCATCCTGCCGCCCTACCTTAGATACGTGAGCTATGCGATACCGCTGACGTGGGCGCTCGAGGGACTGCGGGGCGCGCTGCTCTATGGCGAGGGGATCGCGCAGCTTCTCCCCGTGGTAGCCGTGCTGGCCGCGTTCGCAGGCGTCACGGTCCCGCTGGGGCTGTTCTCCTACAGGGTCGCATTCGACCGCGCGAGGAGGGACGGGACGCTCTCCCAGTACTGAGCGCGCGGGGTCCACTAGATCCTCACGGGCCGTCCGTGGCCCGGGAGCACAAGCGCGGGGGAAAGCGACGTTATCAGCCTGAGGGGCCTCTCCGCGGCGCCGACGTCGAGCGAGTACCGCCGGTTGACCTCAAGCATCCCTTCCCGCTCGAAGGCGGCGTCCGAAGGCGGCGTCCCCCACGAACAGATACCTCTCGCCGTCCCTCGTGTACGATAGTGTTACGCTCCCGGGGGTGTGCCCGGGAGTCTCGATCACATCTATTCCCGGCATCGAAAGCGTGTGGACGCCAACGACCCCCTTCACAGGCCTCGGCCTGGCTATCGCGCCGATGATGGAGATGAGCTTTGACCTCGAATACGTCCTCCTCCTGCCCTCTATGACCGGGATCTCCTCCGGATGCGCGTATACCCTGGATCCGTAGCTCCTCACGACGGACGCCAGCCCCCCTACGTGATAAAGTGAACGGCAAACATCGCCCCTTCTAGGGGGGGCTCCATTACCTTAAGCCGATCGATGAGCCTAAATCCGAGGGGAGCCCTCCGCCCGACCCGCAATGACCACTAACCCCATCCAGATCAGGAGGAGGACTCCCCTTCCGGTCATGGCCTACGCGGTTTATCTGTATTTCTCGGGCCTCTCGCTGAGGAGGGCCGCCAGGTCCCTGAGGCCCCTCAGCAGGAGCCAAGTGTCGATATGGAGGTGGGTGCAGAGGCTCGGCCCCGCCCTCGGATCCATCGGCGCCGATCCTAGGGAAGTGCGTCGCATATTCATTGATGAGACGATGGTGGACCTGGGAGGGACCCCCGCTTGGATATGGGTCGCCTTCGAGCCCGACCTGCGCGCGATGCTGGACTTCCACGTGAGCTGGCGCGGGAACTCCATAGATGCTTACCTGTTCATCAGGAGGTTGGTGCGCAGGTATGGCGGGGTCCCCATCTACACGGATGGCGCGGGATGGTGCGCGGGCGCGGGCCGAGCTCGAGGAGGGCGTTCGAGCGCTTGCATAACTGGCTGTCAGCGTTCACGTCCATGCACGACTTCGTGTTCGAGAACGGGGACCTGGGGAGGCCCCCGCTCGGGTGGAGGGAGGAGGGGATGCCGCGGTGGCTGAACGGGCTGCGCCCGATTTTCTCGCTCGGGCAGGGGGTGAGCTTAAGGTAACGGAGCCATAGCGGATCGAGAAACGCTTATTAGAGCCTCGCAGGACGGCGAGCACATGCCCTCGAGCCTCCTGAGGCTGCGCCTGGCAATGATAGGCGCGTGGATAGCGGTGACGGTCCTCGGGATGCTCGTGATAGCGGGGGTCCTGGCCCTACTGGGCGCGAGCATCGCGGTCGCCTGGATACTGGGCTTCGTGCTGTCGCTCTACGTCGTGCAGTGGCTCCTCGGGCCCTACCTGATCAACGCGGTGTACAGGGTGAGGCCGCTGGGCGAGGACGAGGAGCCGTGGCTCCACGACGCGGTCTCCAGGATCTCGGAGAGGGCCGGGATATCGAGGCCGAGGCTCATGCTCGCGCAGGTCGACGTCCCGAACGCGTTCGCCTACGGCTCCCCCCTGACCGGCAACATGGTCGCGGTGACCAAGGGGCTCCTGGACCGCCTGCCCAGGGACGAGGTGGAGGCGGTCCTGGGGCACGAGCTCGGCCACCTGAAGCACAGGGACGTCTACGTCATGATGATGGTGGGCCTGCTCCCGGCGGTCGTCTACTACCTGGGCTACACGCTCTACATGTCCGGGATCTTCGGGGGAGGCGGGGGCGGCAGGAACGGCAACGGCGGCCTCCTGCTCCTGGTGGGCCTCGCGCTCATAGCGCTGAGCTTCCTGTTCAACCTCTTCGTCTTCTACGTGAGCAGGCTCAGGGAGTACTACGCGGACTCCCACTCCGCGTCCGTGGTCCCGGACGGCGCCAGGAAGCTCCAGAGGGCCCTCGCCAGGATACTGGCGGCGAGCGGCAGGGTGCCCAGGCGCGAGACCAGGAGCGCCTCCGCCCTCAAGATGTTCCTGATCTCAGATCCGGATCAGTCCGTGAGCTGGCACGGCGACATAGACGAGCTGGTTGAGGCGCTGAAGGAGGAGAGGCCGAGCCTGTGGGAGGAGCTGTTCAGCACCCACCCGCACCCGGCCAAGAGGCTCAGGTTCCTCGATTCCCTGATAGCTTCCTCCTGAGGCCGCGAAAACGCTTTAGGCGATAGCGCGCCCGGGCGCGCGTGAAGTATCCGTCCGAGCCGGAGGTGGGGGTCGGCGCCCTCCTGCTGTCCGGCGGCAGGGTTCTGCTCGTGAGGAGGTCCAACCAGCCGGGGAGGGGCAAGTGGAGCGTCCCGGGCGGCCACCTCGAGCTCGGCGAGGGAATCTACGAGGCGGCGGTCAGGGAGCTGATGGAGGAGACGGGGATCAGGGGGAGGCCCCTGGGGGTCGTTGGGGTGTCCGAGCTCATAGAGAGGGACGAGGAGGGCCGCGTCCTCTACCACTACGTCCTGGTGGATGTGCTGATGGAGCCCGAGGCCGGATCCCGGCCGGAGGGCGCGAGGGCGGGCAGCGACGCGATGGACGTGGCGTTCGTCGACCTGGAGTCCGCGCTCAGGATGGACCTGACGGACTCCGCAAGGGGGCTCCTGGAGAGGGCCTCCTCCGGCGCGCTCCCCCTGCTGGCGGTGTCCACCTGGTCCGGCCGAGCGGCTCGATCTGATGGGCGGACCGCCCCCATCGGCACGGTCCGCTTCGGCCGGGGAGGGTTGGGGGAGATCGCGCCCCCGCACATTAGGGCGGAACGAGGCGCCCACCTGGGAGTGGGCGCGGCCGGCGCGATGGAGGGACGCCGCGGGAGGAGCCCTCCCACTCATCGGGGCTGGGCGCGCCGCCGGAGGCGACCCCCTCACCTGAGCGGCACCGGCCGGGCCGCGGAATCGTTTATTAGGGCGCCGGCGCTCGCCGGAGGAAAGGGGCCGTCGTCTAGCATGGACAAGGATGCCAGCCTGGGGCGCTGGCGGTCCGGGGTTCAAATCCCCGCGGCCCCACCACTCGTGTGTGGCTTTACACGAATGTGTTAATTTCTAGGGCATTTTGACCGTTTTAAACCCATTTTCGGGGAGTTCCCGCCCGACGCGTGATGCCGGGAACATAAAATAATAACTATTCGGATTCGCACACCAATACGTGCCCGGGGACTGGAGGGGCTACGTGAGCGTGGGGACGCTCCTGCGGGGTCGCAGCGCGCGCTCTTGGAGGCTGTGAGGGGGAAGCTGGGCCGGTCTGGTGCGCTGGCCGCGCCCGGGATATCGAGGGCGGCGCCCTCGCCATCTCCCTTGGAGGCGCGCCGTGCCGGATTACGTGGTCAGGAGGGCCCTGGAGCAGCTGGAGGGGGAACTCCTCTCGGCCGCGGCGGTAATATGGGCTGTCATGCACGTCGGGCGCGTTTCACCGCGTTTCACGAGCGTTTCACCGGGTTCCTCATAAGCGGCCGCGGTCGACCTCCCCCCGCGATGAACGCGAGGACTTTGATAGCGGTGCTGGCGGTCGCGGTGGCGATCGCGGCGGTCGGCGGCGCGCTCGCGTACTGGCACGCGGCCGCGCCCCCGGCCCCGACCTCTCCGGCCCCGACGACCACGAGCTCGACGGCCCCGATCACTGTGGCGTACGCCGTAGCGCTGACGGACCCGCCGGTCGTGCCCAGCGGCACGACCGCCGTGTTGATCAACTACAGCGGCGTGGCAGCCCACGCCGAGGGCTACGGCTGGATCTACGCCAACGCCAGCGGCTCCGTGAACCTCCTTGCGTTCCAGAACCTTAGCGTGGTTCTCGCGCAGGTGAGCGTGCCGGCCAACGCGACCGTGAACGAGATTCGCCTCTACGTGGACAACGCGTCCGTAGTGGTCAACGGCACGGAGTACCCCCTGATGCTCCCGAGCGGCGTCCTCACGATACCGATAGCGAACGCGTCCCGCGCCGCGCAGGGCGCGCTGGTTGACCTCCAGCCCCACGTGACAGTTGCATACGTGGGCGACCAGCCGGTGTTCATCATGGCGCCCGCCGCGGTGGCGGTGCCCCTGAACTACACGGCCCCGCCCGGCACGGTGCACCACGTACCCGAGGAGCTGCGCGCGGCGCTTGCGCGCTCGGCCGCGAGCGTCACGGTGACCTCCGCCGTCATACGCGTCGCCGGGAACGAGACGATCATATCGGTGACGGTGAGGAACGACGGGAACGTGCCCGTGCAGGTGCTCGGGATAGGCGTCGACGGCGACTGGAGCCTGAGCGTGCCCCCGGTGACAATAAGGACCGAGGACCTCAACGCCACGATACAGGTGAGCGGCGCGACCGCGAGGATGCACATGGTGTTCTTCGCGAACGGCACCCAGCTCGTGCCCGCACTCGAGGCGGCGCCGTACCTGGAGGCCAAGTGGTTCCTGCCGCCGAACGCCAAGGCGAAGGAGTTCAGGGTCGAGTGGGAGGGCAACGCGACGGAGTTCGATCACGATATGAAGGATTGGTGGGGGAATATGAGCCGCAGCGCGCCGGACCACATAACCATAGCGGGGCCCAACGGCACCACACTCGTGAACGCGACCCAGCTGTGGCGCTGGAACTCCACGCCGCCGGCCCCCTCGGGCCTCCCCGGCTCCGGGAGGGGCAACTGGTCGCAGTGGCCCGCGGCGGCGCCGGCCCTCGCCGACTCCAACACAATGCACGACTCCGACGAGCACCTCGCGCCGTCCCTCAACGTGCCCGGCTACACGCTGGGGCCCGGGCAGAGCGCAACGTTCACGTTCGAGGGCACGATAACGCTCGGGCCGCGCCTGGACATTGAGGGATCGGCGGGGCCGATCACGATCACCATCGCGCCGATCGCCGGGCAGAGCTACGGGATAACGGTCATGACTATACCCGCGTCCAAGGCGACCGCCACGGCGACCGCCGGCTGAGTGATCTGTTCCATATAATTTATTATATTTATTTTTTATTTTTGCGCCGCACGCGCGTAGCAATTACGCGGGTTCCCCTCCGAGGCGGGGCGGGTGGGAAGGAGCAAAAACTCAGAAATCCTCTCATCCCGAGTGCTCCGCGTCGACCCAACTCACTTAGGATGAGGAGCGGGCCGATCTCCCTCGCGGCTTCCGGCGCGGGCCCGAATAGATTGCCCATGAAGCTCGAGGCGATCCTGGCTGGGGTTTTGACCGGGAAAGGCGATGGCGGCAGCGAAATCCTCAGCCCGCTACAAAGCCGCGAAGATCGGCGAACATGCGGTACCCGGATGGGGATTGCGCGGGGGATGGAGGCTCGGTCATGGCCGGAGGCGCTCAGCCCGGCGCTGCGGCCCATGGGGATCGAAGCTGGCGGAACGGTTCGCGCCGGTTCGACGGCTCGGTTGAGCGTTGCCCTCATCGATCGGCGCCAGCACGAGCTCCAGCACTCCCACCGCGTATTTGAACTCCACAAGCTTTAGCGCCCCATAGCTGCGTACAGCCTCCTCTAGGAGCCTGCCGAGGGCACGCGCGGCCCTCTCCGAATTCCCGATGCCGACCAACCTAACACGGAGGCCTCCCCCGGGTTCATTGGAGACGATCTCTACCTTCTTGGCCGGGAGAAGCCTAGCCAGGACTTCCGGGTTTTCCTCGAAGAGGGAGGTGAACTGTGGGTAAAGTATGGATAGATATTTGCCGAGAATGGATCCTTGCTTCTCCATGGCCTCCAGCAGCCCGTTCATGCTGCTCTCGCCCAGGCTATCTATCAACCACTCCAGTATGCCGAGCGGAACAGGCACGAGGTCCAAATCCCTCATTATGTTGGATGCGCGCCAGAGCGCCGCTGCTTGGCGCGCATCCCCGCCGTCCCTGTAAATATCAATGCATGCCCTCAAAATCTCGTTCGTCAGCGCGTAAAGCGTCTTGCCCTGCGCCCTCGCTTCCTCTGACAGGCGCTCGGCAACGTCCCTGTCGACTGCAAGGTTGGTCCTAGCCATTGACCATATTTGTACACACTATTTCATTTAAGGTTATTGGTGTTTGAATTGGCTCGTTCCGCCAGGCCGATCGATGATCCCGGATCCGGGGAACCCTCCGCCCGGATCTGCCGTATCGCTGATCGGCACCGGATCAGGAGGATCCCTTCCCGGCCGGCGAGCGCAGGCTAGGTCCGGGCGTGCCTTCGAGCTCATGCGCAACTGGATCTCCGCGTTCACGTCCACGCGGGACTTCGTGCTCGAGGACGGGGGCCTGGGGAGGCTCCCGCTCGAGTGGAGGGAGGGGATGCCGCGGTGGCTGAACGTGCTGCGCCCGATCCTCTCGCTCGGGTAGGGGTGAGCTCGATGAAATGCGGCCTGACAAAGCCTCATTCGACCAGCATCCTATCCGAAGGCCGCACTTCATCGAGCTCGCGTGCAGATCGACCCGACGAGGGCGAGGCGACCTTCGCGATTTCTCAAAATGCGGCCGATATGTTCAGACGATGAGGTAGGCCAGCCTCCATGCCATGCTCAAACCAACCGAGAACCGGCGCTGGCGCGCGGCTGGAGGCGACGGCAAAAATCCCGCCCCTTCCAGGGGCGGGGTGGCCCCACCGCGTGGGCTGAAGCGAAGGATTTCAAATCGAGCATCATGGAGCGTTCGGTGGTCCGTGCAAAAGGCGGGTAACGTCCGAGATCCCAGCGGAACCCTCACCCTTCACCGTAGACCCAAAATCATCTCCTTAAATATGAGTCACTTTCACGCCGAACCCTCGGTCCTCCACGTAGTCCCTGGGCGCCTGGGCCGGCAGCCCCACGTCCCCGATTTGCCCTCCAGATGGACGCGGAGACAAGGTACGGGTCGCTTGGACGGGGAACCGCCCTCGCCGAACGCGTTTCCAGCCGGGATCGCTGGGATGAATTTTGGATCTACAGTTAAGGGCCGGGGATCAGACGTGTTGACAAATATGGTCATTATAAGATTTTTGCTAACAACTATGGTTATGATAAGGTTTTAAAAAGGGGGTCTGTAACCGGCCGTGATGAGTGAAGGTAGAAAAATTGTCGTGGATGCCAGAGGACTTGCCTGTCCAGGTCCCATAACCGAGATAGTGAAGGCCTACAGGAACGCCGCCAACGGTGATCTTATAGAGGTCTGGGCGACGGATCAGGGCTTCAAGCCCGACGTCGAGGCTTGGATAAAGCGGACCGGGAACCAGCTGCTCGAGATGAGGAATGACCCAGATAAGATCGTGGCCGTGATAAAGATTACGGCCAAGAAGTAGGGGGGCTGGCGCAGCTCATGGGAAAGAAGGTCCTGATCCTGGGAGGAGGGGTCGGTGGATATTCCTCGGCGAAGAAGCTGGTGCGGGGGGCTAAGGAGTTAGGCGTCGACCTGGACGTGACCCTGGTGGAGCGCGAGGAGAGGCACTACATGCCCCCGCTCTTCTTCGACGTCGCGCTGGGCTACGCGTCCCCCGACGAGACATGGGCGCCTGTCAAGAACATGGAGAAGCTGGGCATCAAGGTCGTGCAGGACGAGGTCCAGGCGATAGATGCGGGCAACCGCGCGGTCGCCGGCGCCAAGGCTAAGTATCAATATGATTACCTGATAGTGGCGCTCGGGAGCGAGATGAAATGGGACGCCTATCCCGACCTGAGCGGGGAGGGCTACCACAACTTCACGCTCGAGGACGCGTTGAAGATGAGGGAGGCGCTGAAGTCCGTGAGGGACGGCCAGAACATAACTGTGCTTGTGCCGGATGAGCTCTACAGGTGCGGCGTGTACCCGTACGAACTCGTCACTGTGCTGGCTGACTTCTACAAAGCCAGGGGCCGCTCGGTCAGCATCAGGCTCCTGGACCCGCACGTCAGGCCGGTGATAATGAACAACGGCATGGGACTGGGGAGCGCGATCTCGAGGTTCCTGGAGGAGGAGATGGCGGCCAGGGGGATCGAGTACGTCCCCAAGAGCAAACTGGTGCGCGTGGAGCCGGGCAACAAGAAGGTGCTCACGGAGAGCTGGGAGTACAAGTACGATCTGCTGATCAAGGTCCCGCCGCCCGGGCTCCCCAAGCCGCTGGCCCAGAATGAGGACTTCGTGTTCAAGCCGGACCCGAGGTGGACGCCCGTCCTGCCCACGGGGAGGCATCCCAAGTTCGACGACGTGTACTTCGCCGGGGAGCACTCGCTGCCGCCCCTGGGGATAGGCCTCGCCGGGGTCTTCGTGGAGTCGCTGGCGACCACGTCCGTGACGAATCTGCTGGGTGACGCTGCCGGCGGCTTCGGCCCGGCGTTCATGCCCAGCCCGGTCTCCTGCGTGGCTTACGCGGGCACCAGGGGCTGGGGAGGGCTGTGCGAGATGCCCTACGATCCGAAGATGGGCATGTACATGCTCAAGTGCTATTTCCTGGGCGCCTTCGCTCCCATGCGCCTCCTGAAGCAGGCGTTCTACCATGGCTGGCTGGACGGCCTGAGGGGTGGTGCCGAATGAGCGGTGCCGGAGCGCAACCCGAGCTGACCGACGATCAGGTTCAGGCGCTGGTGAGCCTCCTGAACGCGCTGGCCCAGCTCAAGAGGAGCGGGCTCCTGGGGCTCCTCGAGCGCCTCGCCGATAATGCGGACGAGGCGTTCCTGGCGGCCGCAACGGATCCCGCCATAATGAGGATGGTCGGGCTCCTGGGGGCCCTTGCGAGGGGACTGGAGCGCGTCGACGGGGACAGGTTCTCCAACGCGCAGAACGCGCTCAGCGACGTGGCGTCGTGCCTCGCGGACTCTTTGGGCAAGATCGACGTCTCAAAGCCCAGGAAGATGGGACTGCTGTCGCTCAGCCGTCGGCTGAGCGATCCGGACGTGGCGCAGGGTCTGGGGCTGCTGCTCGATCTGGCCAAGGAGTTCGGCGCCTGCGCGAGGGCGCTGAGGTCTGGGAAGTAGGAAGCGCTCCAGGAACCGCCCTGGGAAATAAACGAGATCACAGTCATTTCAACCGCACCCGACATATCCACGGATGGATTACCTCGCCCGCTGAGGGCTGGTGAGGGCTGGTGGAGGGCGAGCTCGGGGCCGTTCCCGCCCCGATCCCCGCAGCGTTTAACATATACATCCGCGTGCCAGCGCGGGCCCTCGTTGGGGCGGGGGCTTACCTCGCGCCCCAACCGGAACCCCAGTTAGATATGATCACCTGCACGAGCGGGAGTCGCGCATCGGCCCTTCGCGCGCTCATCCACTCCCCGGGAGCTCAACGCCCCCAGGAGTGCGCCGAGCCACCTTCTGACGCCCGGGTCGCTCAAGCTCGCCACTAAGCGGGAGAGGGAGGGAGGCGGTGCCGATGCCGCCGACTCCAGGGATTCCACTAGGCGCTCGAGGAGGTCCAGGATCTCCGGACGGCTGAGCCTCTCGAGGAGGGCTATAAGCCGGGGTAGCCTCTCGATGACGATGAACGTCTCCGGCTCCAGGAGAAGCTCCGACGCGCGCTTCAGGAACTCCTGATCATTCAGCACAGCGCTGAGGGAGTTCAGCAGGCTCAGGAGGCGCTCCAGGGATTCGGAGTTCAGCTCGGAGGATGACATATCCTTCACCTCACCCGAAAATCTTGCTGAGCCTCCCGGGCTCCGTGGCCTCCAGATAGGATTCGAAGATCGGATTCCAGAACTCCGGATACTTCAGCATATCCCAGTACATATCCGCGAACATCCGCTTCATGAGGAAGAAAACGCGCATGGGCGGCAACTTCACTGCGGGATGCTGGTAGTCGCTTATCACGAAGGTCCCCATGCCGAAGCCCAGCTCCGTGGGGCAGTTGGTCCTCCCGGTGTTCACGGAATGTTCCCCCCTGAGCCTCTTGACCACGACCTCCGCCTGCAGGTGGGCGGTGACGCCCGTCCTGGCGTTGGCCGAGGTCGACGCATCACCTATTGCGAACGCGTCGTCGTAGCCGTTCACCGCGTTGGTCAGCCTGTCGGCCTTCACGAACCCATCCTCGTCGAGGGTGCCCTCGGGCAGCACGCTCAGCCTGGGCCCCTTGTGCATTGGCACCACTATGCCGACGTCGAACTGCAGCTCCCCGCCCTCGAGGGACGTCATCCTCCCGCCCTCGACGTCCACGCTGTCCACGGTGAAGAACGTCTCGATCGCTATGCCCCTCTCCCTGAGCACGGGCTCGATGACCTCGTTGAAGCTCTCGGATGGATAGGCCCTCGGATACGGGACGGCCAGGGTTATCGAGACGTCCTGCCGAACCCCCCTGGCCCTCAGGGCCTCGTCGGCCAGCAGCACGGCCTCGTAGGGGGACGGCGGGCACCTGTGCTTCGGATCGGCCACCGCGACCACTACGCGGCCCTTATTAATGCCGCTGATAGCGGAGTGGACCCTCCAGGCGTTCTCCGGGGTGGAGTGGAAGTCCCCGAATTTGGAGGCGAGGGGCTCGTTCCCGCGTATGGCGGAATGGTCCACCGTCAAGCCGGGCGCGAGTATCAGGTAATCATAGGGGATCGATCTGCCGGATTCCGTCTCCACGCTCCTCTCGGCCAGGTTCACGCGAGCCGCGCGCTCCAGCAACAGCTCCACGCCGCTCCTGACCAGGGAATCGAGGGGCCTCCTCAGCTGGGAGTCGTCACCCCTGAACGCTATCTGAAGCAGCTGGGGCAGGTAGTAGTGATAGGGGGTATCGTTCAGCAGCGTGACCTTGACTTCCCTCTCGCGGGCCAGCATGTTGGCGGCTATCAGGCCCCCCGCGCCGCCCCCCACTATCACAACGTGACGCGCCTGGGGCATCCCGATCGCTCCCGCGACTGTTAGATGAAGATCACTTGCCCGCCCTCGGACTCCTGCAGGAAGGTCGCCGCCCCGACGACGTCGTCAACTAACGAGGGATCGTAGTCCTCCTTGCTCAGCCCCATGGCCTGCGACATCATGCTGCAGGCGTAGACCTTGGCGCCCATCGACCTGGCCTGCCTCAGCATGTCGGCCCACGTGGGGGCCTTCGCCGCCTCCATGCCCTTCGCCAACCTCGGAACGTAGTGCTCGAATTCCTTCGGCCACGTGGGCGGGGGCGGGTTCCTGAGAAACCTGAGCAGCGCCCAACCGGTCACGAAGACCCTCACCTCATAGCCCATCGCCGCGGCCGCCTGGGACAGCACGCCGACCGGTATCATCTTGTCCTCGGTACCCGAGAACACGATCATGGAGAACTTGCTCATCGAATGGCATAGGATAATGTTGTTATTTAACTTTTACGCGATGTATAGTTATGTATTACTGTATTCATCGGCGAACTAATAAAAGAATAAAAATAGGCTTTTCTTTGAGTTCCTCGAGGGGAAATGTTCGTGGACGATCTCCTGATGGACGAAGCGGTCCTGTCGGCCCTGGGTCTGGCCAGCGCCGTCTTCGGCTTCGCCGCGTGGAGCTCCATGAGGAAGGGGCGCCCGATCGATTTCGAGCTGTCCAGCTTCCTCAACGCGGCGCTCGCCCCCGGGCTCGTGCTCCTGATAGTGGCGCTCAAGGACGAGTTCACGTGGCCGCTGCCCGGGAGCTACAACATCCTATTCTATGATCCGCTGGTGTTCCTGGGCGTGTCGGTGCTCGCCTGGTGGCTCACGCTGCGCTCCGGCCAGAGGTTCCTCTACGCCGGCGTCCTCACGGCCATCCTGGGGCTCCTCACGATCTACTACGGCTCCGTTGGATACTCGCTCGGCATGACGCTGGAGCCTTCCATGATGTTCGCGCTCTTCGCGCTCTACGGCCTGACGGGCCTCCTATCGCTGCCCCTGGGAATCGCCATCGACGCTTACAGGATGCCCGGTCAACGCGCCAAATGGGTGGCGTGGGCGGCGCTCATCTTCGGCATCCTGGCGGTGCTATCGCTGATCGTGAACTTGGTTCTGATCGCGCCGACTGTTGGGGCGCATCTCGCGCACGCGCCATGAATAATATAAATATTATTTTTTAAATTTTTATTTCATTTCTCCTGGCTCACTTGCGCCGGGCCAGCGCTGCCCGGACCATGCCAGGCTATAGTTCCTAGCGCGGCCAGGACCAGGCGCTCGCGGGAGGGCACGCGGGTTCGTGCTGCACCGCGACTTCAGCTCGCAAAACACGTTCGGGGCAAATGGAACGCGGTCTCCCGCCTACACGCCCCTGATAAAGACGACAGACCTAGCCCTTCGGAGAGGGGGTCGGACGAGCTGAGTCGCCCGGTCCGCGGCGCCTACCTCGACTTTTTGTACTCCTCCCATATTAGGCTCTCGACGAGCATGAAGTAGATCCTGGTGGCCAAGGGCATCCTGGGCAGGTTGGACTCTATCGCGTCCACGAGGAACGGCACGGCCCTCCTGGATGCGTGGATCCTGAACCTCATCGGGAGGTCCGGGTCCTGTATTACGTTGATCTTCTCCCTGAGCTCCTCCGGCGCCCTCTCGCGCGCCTGCCCCTCTATCTCGCGGTACCACCTGCTCAGGACCTCGGGGTCCAGGCCGTCCTTCAGCCCCTCTATCCTCCCCACGAGCGCCCTCAGGACCTCGTCGAGCTCCCTCCTGAGGTCCTCGATGCTGACCCTCTCCTCGCCCTCCTCGGGGTTCCCCACGTGCTCCTCGATGCCCCGCCCGTCAATAATCGGTTGTTGTGGATGGTCATTGCCGCGGAGCTCAACGGACGTTGACAGGGAGGGATGGCCCGCCCCAGGAGTGGGTGCGGCTGGCGCCGCGGCCGGGATTTGAACCCGGGTCACCGGCTATCCGCCGGTCCGCGGCCGTCGACAGGCCGGCATACTGGGCCAGTCTATACTACCGCGGCTCAACGGCTCCTCCTCGCGCGCTCTTATAAGGGCATCGCCGCACTCGGCGGTGTAGGACCCCGTCCGGCGACTTCCCATCGAGCCACCCCTCCCGGAGCCGCGGCGCTTGGCTCGCCTCGTCCAGCCCGCTTTCCAGGTTCCGCCCCCGGGCGACCTCCTTGAGCCCGGAGCGCCCTCCCTGGAATGAGTAGCCTGCGCGCTGAACAGGGCCGAGGCTCCCCTCGGATCTGGGATCGTCGATCGGCTCAAGGTAACGGAGCCGGTGCCGCGAAGGCAAAATTAATTAATGGGCGCCTGCCATCAGACCCTCGGCATTGGCCGCGAGGAGCGTAATGCGTATTGACCGCGGATCAATCTGATTTCGATATCGAGGCCGGGGGCGCGACCGCAGGCGAGGAAACCCCGGACGACTATGCCGACCCGGTGGAGGAGGAGGCCGTTAGGACCTACAGGTGCAGGGCGTGCGGCGCGACGTTCTCGAGCCGCAAGGAGCTCGAGATGCACTGGAACAGGGCGCACTCCTCGTGGAGGAAGAAGAAGAGGAGGCGCCGAAGCCTGACCCCTCCCCGCCCCGAAGGGCGAGGTTTGCCGTTTTACTATCACCTCTTGAGCACTCCCGAGAGGCGCTCCATGGCCTCCCTCAGGTTCTCCATGCTGTTCGCGTAAGATATCCTCACGTTCCTCGAGAACCCGCCGAAGGGCTTCCCGTCGGTCATGCTGACGCCGGCCTCCAGGGCCCTCTCGACGAAGGCGGTGGAGTCCGGCTCCGAGTCCGGGAGCTCCGGGAACACGTAGAACGCGCCGCGCGGCGGCTCGAGCCTGAAGCCCAGCGACCTGAGCGCGGAGACGATGAAGTCCCGGCGGCGCCTGAACTCCTCGACCATGGGTCTCGCGAGCCTGTCGGCCTGGGGGAGGAGCTCGGCGGCCGCCTTCTGGGCGAAGGCCGGGGCGCAGGTGGCGGAGTGCTGCTGCAGCTTCGTCGCGGCGTCCACTATCTGCCTGGGACCGGCCAGGTAGCCGAGCCTCCACCCGGTCATCGCGAACGTCTTGCTGAAGCCGTTGACCACGACCACCGTTTCCTCGCCGCCGGGCAGGCTGGCGGGGCTCACGTGGGTCCCCTCGTAGAGGATCTTCTCGTAGATCTCGTCGGATATCACGATCAGCTTCCTCCTGGAGGCGAGCTCGACCAGCCCCTCCATGTCCTCCCTGCTGAAGACGGCGCCGGACGGGTTGTTCGGGCTGTTCACCACTATCGCCTTCGTCCTGTCGGTGACCAGCCCCTCGATCGCCTCGAGGTTCAGGCCGTAGCCGTCCGAGGGCGGGGCCTCCTTGACGACGCCGCCCGCGACCGAGACCATCTCCCAGTAGCTGGGCCAGGCCGGGGTCGCGACGATGACCTCGTCGCCCTCGTCGAGCAGCGCCATGAACAGGTAGAAGAGGGCCTGCTTCGCGCCCGGCGTGACCAGCACCTGGTCGGCGGTCACGTCGATGCCGTTGTCCCTCCTCAGCTTCTCGACGATCGCCCTCCTGAGCTCGGGCAGCCCCTTGCTGGGGGTGTAGTGGGTGTAGCCCTCGAGCATCGCGCGGTAGGCGGCGTCCACGACCTCCCTCGGCGTCGGGAAGTCCGGCTCCCCCACGTCGAGCGAGATCACCCTGACGCCGCGGGCCTCGAGCGCCTTGGCCCGCTCCATCATCTTGAGGGTCGCCGACTCCTTGAGCCTCGTCACCCTCGAGGAAAGCATGCCGCCGCCGCCGAGGCGGCGCCCTTAGATAAACTGAGTGTCCTAGAGGCGGCCGTGGCTGAGGACCCTCGCCGCGGTGATCACCGGGTGCCACACGGGCGACGTGGCGGGCGAGTAGCTCAGGTCCGCGAAGAAGGCGTCGTCGATGGTCATCCCCCTGCTTACCATCGTCGCCACCAGGTCCAGGTAGCCGGCGGCTATCTTGTCCCTGCTGACTATCTGGCCCCCGATTATCCTCCCGCTCCCCCTCTCGACCGTCAGCTTGATGTGTATCGTCTCGTAGATCCCGTAGTACTCGGCCGCGCTCCTCGTGTTCACGAGCTTGGACTCGAAGCCTATGCCCTCCTCCCTGGCCTGGGCATCGCTCAGCCCCGTCCTGCCCACGTAGTAGCGGAAGACCTTGGTCACGGCCGTCCCCACGACCCCGGGGAACCTCAGGCTCCTCGGCGACACGGCGTTCGCCCCGGCGACCTGCCCCATCTTGTTGGCGGGGGGCGCCAGCGGTATCCAGACCCTCTTCCCGGTCACCAGGTGGGTGGTCTCCACCAGGTCCCCGGCGGCGTAGACGTCCGGCTCGCTCGTCTCCATGTACTCGTTGACGTCCACGGCGCCCGTGGGGCCCATGCGGAGGCCGGCGGCCTCCGCGAGCTCCGAGTCGGGCCTGACGCCGACCGCCAGGACGACGGCGTCCGCGGCGTAGCTCCCGCCCTCCGTCACCACGCGCCTCACGCGCCCGTCGCCCTCGAGGCGGACGAGCGGCTCCGATAGGTGGAGCTCCACGCCGTTGGAGCGCAGCTCCTCGTGGATTATCTCCGCGACGTCGGGGTCCACCGTCGTAGGCAGCACGTGATCCATCGCCTCGAATAGGAGGACGCGCTTCCCCAGGGAGCGCGCGGCGTCCGCCATCTCGAGCCCTATGTAACCTCCCCCGACCACGGCCACGGTCCCGGCCGCGCTCAGCCCCTCCCTCAGGGCGCGGGCCCCGTCGGGGAGCCTGACAGTGAAGACCCCCTCGAGGTCGACGCCCTCGACCGGCGGGACCGCGGGCCTGGCCCCGGTGGCCAGTATCAGGCGGTCCCACTCCTGGTAGCTCGCGGAGCCGCCCTCCTCCACCCTCAGCCTCCTGTTCCTCAGGTCGACCTCGGTGACCCTGGCGCCAGTGCGCACCTCGACGTTCCTGCTCCTGGAGAACTCGGCCGGTGTGTACGTCTTCAGCATCGAGCTGTCGCCGACGATCCCGCCCACGTAGTACGGTATCCCGCAGGGCGCGTGGGTTATCATCGACCCCGCCTCGAACATCGTGATCCGCGCGTCCTGGCTCCACTTCCTGGCCCTGGCGGCGGCCGAGGCCCCGGCCGCCCCCCCGCCCACTATCGCTATCCTGAGCGTCATCCCCCGCGCGGTCGAGGCGCGCCGGATTTAAGTCAACTCCCCGAATCCGGGCGCAGGGCGGCTCCCCCCAGCATCGCCCCCACGAGCTGGAGCGCGCCGGGGCGCAGGCCGAAGCGCTCGCTCATGGACCTGAACCTGACTGCCAGGCGCAGGAGCCTGATCGCCGTCCGGAAGTCCCTGCGGCCCCTGAGCAGCCGGTCCAGGAAGACCTCCCCCACCTCGTCGTGGAGCCTGAAGGCCGAGCGGATCGACTCCTCGTACGAGTCGAGCGATCCTCCCCTGATCGATGATATGAGCACCTCGGCGCTCTGGAGGCTCGGGACTATCCCCTCCCCGGTGCTGGGGAAGACGACCCCGGCGGCCTCCCCGACCGCCACGACGTTCCCGTAGCGCAGCGGCACCGACATGCTGGGGCTCGCGAGGCGCACTGGGCGCCCGACCCTCCTCAGGACCTCGTCCGGCGGGTGGTCGCCCAGGAACCTCGCCAGGCGCTCCGCGTGCCTGTGGGACAGGTCGCCTGAGCCCACGTGCGCCCTGTTCCCGGACAGGGGGAAGAACCAGAGGTACCCGGTGAGCCCGGGGAAGACCTCCGCGTAGAAGTCGTCGAAGGGCATCTCGCGGTACCTCACCATGTACTCCAGGGTGGGTATGGCGAACTCGCGCGACGGCCTGCCCACCAGCGCCCTGTGGAAGCCGGTCGCGTCCACGACCAGGTCGTAGTCGCCCGGCGGGGATCCCCTGGGGACCCGGACGCCGAACCTCACGTCGCCCCCGCGCCTGAGGTCGGCCAGGAACCTCTCCTTGTCGAACGTCGAGAGCCCCGTGAGGGGTATCTCGAGGACGCGGTCCCCGAACCTCATCGTGAAGTACCTGCCCTCGTGCAGTATGTATTCGTCGAACGAGAGGCCCGCCCTCGAGGCGAACTCCCTCATGGGGGCCTTGGGGGCGCCCCAGGCGCAGATGGACCTGTAGTCGGCCTCGCCCTGAGCCTCGAACGCCGTCACCCGATGCTCCCCGGAGAGCATCCTGACCAAGTAGGAGCCGGCCACGCCGGTCCCGACTATCGCTATCCTCAATCCGTATCCCCACCCATCGCTGCGCCCTCGGCGGCGTGAAACCGTTTTAAGCGATTCCCGGGTCCCGAGCACGTGAGCTTCGGCGAGCTCTGCTCGGTCCTGGAGAGGTCGGCTTCGATCAGCAGCAGGCTGATGAAGGTGGCGCTCATCGCCGAGTACCTGAGGGGGCTCGAGGGCGAGGACCTGGAGATAGCCGCGAGGTTCATGTCCGGCGATGTGTACCCGCGCGGGTCCGGGCTGGACGCGGGCGTCGGCCACAGCATGCTGATGGAGGCGGTCGCCGAGGTCACGGGGGCCCCGAGGGAGGAGCTGCTCGAGGCCTACAGGAGGCACGGCGACCTGGGCGAGGCTGCGCGGGAGCTCATGGAGGCTAGGGGCGGGGGCGCCCTGGCCACGCTGGTCCAGGCGGAGCCGCTGAGCCTCAGGGGGCTGTACGGGGAGCTCACCCGCCTGGCCAGGACCTCGGGCGAGGGGTCGTACCAGAGGAAGCTCTCCAGGGTCAGGGGGCTGCTGGCCTCCTGCAGCCCCCTGGAGGCGAAGTACCTGGTGAAGCTCCTGCTGGGCGAGCTGAGGACCGGCGCCGTGGAGGGGGTGGTGGAGCAGGCCATAGCTGAGGCGTTCGGCGTGGACCTGGAGGAGGTCAAGCGCGGGAGGCTGCTCACCGGGGACATGGGGGAGGTCGCCGAGCTCGCGAGGCGCGGGGAGCTCGGGCGCCTGGGCGTGAGGCCCTTCAGGCCCCTCGGGTTCATGCTGGCCGAGGCACTCGCCTCCCCCCAGGAGGCGGCGGAGAGGTACCCGGGCAGGGAGCTGATAGCCGAGTACAAGTACGACGGGATAAGGGCGCAGCTCCACGCCTCGGGGGGCGAGGTCAGGATCTTCTCCAGGAGGCTCGAGGACGTGACGCGCAGCTTCCCGGAGGTGGTGGAGAGCGCCAGGGGCCTTGACGCGATACTGGACGGCGAGGCGGTGGCCTTCAGGGACGGGAGGCCCCTCCCCTTCAGGGAGCTGCAGAGGAGGCTCAGGCGGAAGGACCCCCGGGAGCTCATGGAGGAGGTGCCGGTGGTGTACTTCGCCTACGACGCGCTCTACGTGGGGGGAAGGTCGCTGCTCGACGAGCCGCTGAGGGAGAGGAGGCGCGCCCTCGAGGAGCTCTTGGGCGGGGGGCGCGGGTCCATCGCGGTGAGCCCACGGTGGACCGTGAGGAGCGCGGGCGAGATAGCAGAGCTCTTCCGCAGGAGCCGGGCGGAGGGATACGAGGGCCTGATGCTGAAGGACCCCGAGTCCGCCTACGAGCTCGGGAAGAGGGGGTGGAAGTGGATGAAGCTGAAGGAGGAGCTGGACACCATAGACGCGGTGGTCGTCGGCGCCGAGTACGGGCACGGGAGGAGGGCGGGGCTGCTGTCCGACCTGATATTCGCGGTCTGGGATGGCGGCGAGCTGAAGGTCGTGGGCAAGGCTTACTCCGGCCTCACGGACAGGGAGATAGAGTGGATGACGCGGAGGCTCAAGGAGCTCGAGGTGAGGGACGAGGGCCTGAGGATCCTGGTGAGGCCGGAGATAGTGGTGGAGGTCGCGTTCGACTCCGTCCAGGAGAGCGACAGGCACCCGGGCGGCTACGCCTTCAGGTTCCCGCGCATAAAGTCCGTGAGGCTGGACAAGGGCCCCGAGGACGCGGACACGATCGAGAAGCTGAGGAGGCTGGCTGAGATCTCCAGGGCGAGGGCCAAAGCCAAATAGGACCTCGGGGCGCGCGGCCGGCGTGGCCGGCCGGCTCTGGGCGGGGGACGAGGGGGGCGGGCTCTACATGCTCGAGTCGCGCGGCGGCTCCCTCGTGGTCTACGGCCCCGTGCCCAGCTGGGCCGCCCACCTCCCCGAGCTGTCCCTGGTCGTTTACGCGGCGGTCGCGCTCGGGTCGATAGCCGCGGGGCTGCCTCGCGTGGCCCTGGCGTCGATGGCGGCGGCCCTCGTCGGGGTCCCGCTGCTCGCCGTGGCCGTGAGGGCGCGCTACGCGAGGGGTGGCTCGGCCGCGAGGCTGCTCTCCTCGGAGGGGCTCGAGGGGGGGCTCGTGAGGCTGAGGCTGGACGTCGAGGGGTCCGGCGACCTGACGCTCTACGCGCGCGAGAGGGACCTGAGGAGGCTCCTCGGGGTCGCCGGGGGCGGCCGAGCTCGAGCCAGTAGAGGCGCTCGGACTCCGCGAGCGCGCCGGCTGGGCGGCCGGCGTCCACGACCGACCAGGGGCCCTCGCCGCGCCCGCCCAGCGGCGCCGTCAGGGCCCCCAGGTCCATGCCGCACTCGGCGAAGGCGCGCCCCCAGGGGAGCCCGCGGGCCCTCCCCTCGATGGGGCAGAGCATCTCCGGCCCTCCCCTGGATATGGCGGTCTGGACCCGCGCGAGCCTGGGGCTGTAGTGGTCGACCTCGATCCCCGCCGCCCTGAGCGGCGACTCTATGGCGCGGATCCCGCGCTCCAGCTCGCCCTCGCCCTCCATGCCGGCCCACTGGAGCGGCGTGTGGGGCTTCGGCATGAATGGCGTCAGGCTGACGGAGAGCCTGAGCCCGGTGGCCCTCCGGAGCTCCAGGACCTCGCGCGCCGTCTCGGCGGCGGAGTCGGCCGGCTCCCCGGGCAGCCCCACCATGTAGTACAGCTTGAGGCCCCGGATTCCGGCGGACTCCGCGAGGGAGGCGACCCTGAGCAGGTCGCCGCGCGCCCAGGGCTTGCCGAGCGCCCTCCTGAGCGCGCAGGCGCCGGACTCGGGCGCCAGCGTCAGCGTCCGCTGGCCCAGCCCCGCGATCGCGCGCAGGCGCCCCTCGTCGAGCGAGTCCAGGCGGAGGGAGGGGAGCGACGCCCCGGCGCCGAGCCCGGAGACCACCTCGAGTATCGAGTCGGCCTTCGGGTGGTCGAAGAACGAGAGGCTGTAGAAGGTCACCCTGTCCACGCCGTTGGCCGGGAGCCCGCGCTCGATGATCGAGCGTATCTGGTCCAGCGGCCTGTCCACCCTGGGGAAGTACAGGTTGCCCTCCATGCAGAACCTGCAGAGCCTGGAGCAGCCCCTGCTCGACTCCACGAGCAGGCTCCTCCCCCAGACGGCCTCGGCGCCCAGCGGCTGGATCTGCGCCACCGGGTGGAACTCCGGCGGGAGGTCCAGCGAGCGCGCGAGCCTCACGCGCTCGACCCCCGCGGAGAAGAAGCCGTCGCGGCCGGAGAGGGCGTCCGCGGCCGAGCGGGGGTCCGAGGAGATGGCGTCCGCGAGCTGGGGCAGCAGGGGCTCCACGTCCCCCACGGCGACGAGGTCGGCCACCTCGGAGATCGGCATCGGGTTGGCGGCGGGCGCGGGGCCCCCCACCACGACCAGCGGCCTCGACCGGCGGGCGGACCTGCGGACCTCGATCCCCGAGGACAGCAGCATGCGGACGAGGTTGGCGTAGTCCAGCTCGTAGTGCACGCTGGCGACTATGACGTCCATCGACGAGAGGCGGCTCCCGAACTCCAGCCCCGCCGGCGGGCCCTCGCCGAGCACGAACCTCTCGACCGAGATCCCGTCGCGCGATCCCAGGTAGTAGTATATTGACTGGTAGGCCAGGCTGGCGAGCGATGCCTCGTAGGTGGATGGGTAGAGGAGGCCGACCTTCACGTGCCCCGGGCCCCCCCTCCTGCGGATCGCGTTCATCTCCCTCGGGCGCAACTGCGCGGGTGTGGATCCCCCAGATGATAAAGTGGACGGCGGGCCCCGCCCTCGAGGGCGGGGAGGAGCCGGGGCGGCCCCGACGGAAGCCGCGAGAGGTTAAAGCGCCGGGGCGGCCCCGAGGGCCACGTGAGGGCGTGGAGGTTCGTCCTGGGCCATCCCGCGCTCCTGCTGGAGGGCGAGGCCAGGACCCTCGTGATATCGGACCTCCACGTGGGGCTGGAGGAGGAGCTGCGCCGCGGCGGGATCTTCCTGCCGCCGCAGACCCGGAGGCTGATCGACAGGATCCTGTCCCTGGCCGGCGAGACCGGGGCCCGGCGCCTGGTGCTCCTCGGCGACGTCAAGCACACGGTGAGCGGGGTGAGCCCGTACGAGCTCCAGGAGCTGCGCGAGCTCCTCTCCGCCGTCGCGGCGGCCTTCGACGACGTGACGATAGTGCCCGGCAACCACGACGCCGGGCTGGGGTCGATGAGCCTCGGCCCCGTGAAGCTCGCGAGGCCGAGCGGCATCAAGCTGAGGGCGGGGGGGATCACCGTGGGGCTGGCGCACGGCCACGCCAGGATCGACGAGATAGCTGACGCGGACCTGGTCGTGGTGGGCCACAACCACTTCTACGTGAGGGGAGGGCCCGGGTCCAGCTACCCCGTGTGGATCAGGTGCGCGGGCTGCGGCCTGAAGGAGATGATAGTGATGCCGGCGTTCAACGAGCTGCTGGGAGGGGCGGCGCTGGAGGAGGGGGAGCCGCGGGGCCCGGCCATCAGGGCCCTGATGGAGAGGGACGACCGCGCCGAGGTGTACACGCTCGACGGGTACTACCTGGGCACGCTGAGGTCCCTGAGGTCCGGGCTGCTCGTGGACGCCGACGCCCGAGGGATCGCCCTCGGGACACCAGGGTGACGCTGGGCCTCCTCGTCCTCAGGGCGTCGATCTTCGAGAGCAGCTCCGCCCTCAGATCCTCGACGCTCCGGAGGTCCCTGACGATCCGCCCCCCGCTGATGAGGGGCCTCAGGAGCGGCTCGTAGCCCTCGGGCGGCGACCAGCCGGCGGGAGCGATGTAGTCGTGCATGGTGGAGCGGTTCCTGAACACGTCCTTGGCGCCCGAGAGGTCGCCGCGCTTGGACCTCGGCCTCAGCCTGCCGTCCGGCCCCTCGACCTCCACGACCTTCATGTTGAAGTCGATCGAGGGGGCATCGGACACGCTCGTCCCTATCCCGAAGCCGTCCACGACGTCCGAGAGCTCGGAGACCTCCCTCTCGTCTATCCCGCCCGACACGAAGATCTTGACGTTCCTGCCGCCCCTTATGTTCAGCTCCCACCTGACCTCCTCTATTATCTTCCTCCACTCGCCCCTGCGGCTGGACGGCGTGTCGAGCCTCACGCCGTAGAGCCTGTCGCCCAGCGTCTCCAGCGCCATTATGGATTCGGTCTTCTCGTCGAACAGCGTGTCCACGAGCGCTATCCTGGGCGCGTCCGGGGGAAGCGCCCTGTCGAACGCGAGCCAGGCCTCCCTCTGGTCCTCGTAGCACAGTATGAAGCTGTGGGGCATGGTGCCGGAGGCGCGCACGCCGAGGAGCTTCGAGGCCACGGTGTTCGAGAACCCGTCGAAGCCGGCCATGTAGGCGCAGCGCTCCACCAGGGGCGCGAGCGCCGGGTGCGCCCTCCTCGTCCCGAAGCTCAGCAGCACCTTGTCCCTGCCCGCGAGCAGCCTCAGCCTTGCCGCCTTCGTCGCGATGCCGGAGGCGGAGCAGAGGAACCCGAGGATCGCGGTCTCGTAGCGGGCGAAGTCCGCGTACCTCCCCCTTATCCTCATGACCGGCTCGTAGGCGGCGGTCCTGCTGGCGGTCTGGAATATCTCCCCCTCCTCCATGGCCCACGCGTCGACCGGCAGCCCCTCCAGGAGCTTCGCCACCTCGTATATGCCGGCGACCACGCCCCACTCGTCCTGGTATGGCAGCTTCCTCGTGTAGATCTCGACCGTAACCATGGGGTTCCGGCCGGATTCCCTCAGGGCCCTCTCCACGTTGAGGAAGTACTGGTCGGTGACCTCGCCCGACTTTATCTCGTCCTCGCGCGCTATCCAGAACTTCCTGTCCGCCAGGTCCCCCACGGCGTCGCCGAGAGCGGCGCGGGGCATATTTAAACGCTGAGCGCCGCCACGCGGCCCGGACAACCGGCCCCGGCGCTCGCGCCGCGGGGAACTCCGCGCTCGATGGCGGGGGATGCCAGGGCGGCTGAACGGGCCGCGCCCGCAACGCAAATATCAGGGGATGAGCCCCCGAGGCGCGTGGCCAAGTACGACGGCATAAGGGGGCAGGAGCTGCTGGAGGTGGAGGAGAGGGACAACGAGCTCATACTCATATTCCGCGACAACCGGTTCCTATTCGTCCGCGTCGAGAACGGCAAGCTCGTCACGGAGAGCGTCCCCGAGCGAGGTGCGAGGAGAGCTCGGCCGCGGCCTCCCTCAGCGGGACCACGAGCTCCTCGCCGGGCCCCAGCTTCAGCCTGACGGTGCCATTGGACGCCTCCCTCGGGCCCGCTATGACGAGGACCTCGTACTTGGCTGACGCCTCCCTGAACGCCGCCTGCATCCCGACCTCGCCGTCGTGCAGGGGGAGGTGCGCGGGGATCCCCCCGCTCCTCAGGGCCTCCGCCACCCTGAGGGCGTAGCCCTCGGACCCGGACGGGTAGACGATCGCCACCGCCGGCCGGGGCGCCGCGCGGGACCCCCTGGCCCTCAGCGCGTCGATGGTCCTGTCGACCCCTCCCCCCGCCCCGGTAGCGCCGGAGTCCGGCCTCCCGAAGATGCGCGTCAGCACGTCATATCTCCCGCCGCCCACGAGCGATCCCAGCTCCGGGTGCTCCCTGGACCTGGCCTCGAAGACGAACGACTCGTAGTAATCCAGGCCCCTGGCGAGCCTCGGGTCAACGCGGTGCGGCACCCCCACGCCCTCGAGGATCGACACCACCGCCGACAGGCGCTCGGTCAGCTCGTAGTCGCCGGACTCGGCCCTCCGCATGACCTCCTCGAGGACTGAGGGGTCGTGCCCCTTGGACGCGTACTCCTCCAGGACCTCCTCCCTCCTCCTCCGGTCCAGCTTGTCCAGCGCCCTGAGCGCGTCCTCCACGGCCCCCGCGTCTGCCCTCCCGCCCGAGGCCTCGACGATCATCGACTCCGTGAGCTTCCTGTCGTTCAGCACGAACTCCGCCTCGACCCCGAGCCTCCTCAGGAGGTCGTGGGAGAAGGCGACGATCTCGGCGTCGGCCAGGGGGGACCTGGGGCCGAATATCTCCACGTCCCACTGGTAGAACCACCTGTACCTCCCCCTCTGGGGCTCATCGTACCTCCAGACGTCCGCGAACGCGGCGAGCCTCGTGTCCTTCGGGAGGCTCCTGTCGGAGCAGTAGTACCTGGTGAGCCCGACCGTCAGGTCGAACCTGAGGCCGACCTCCCTCCCGCCCTTGTCCACGAAGTTGTATATCTCCTCGCGGATCCCGGGGCCGCTCTTCGCCTCGAGGGTCGAGAGCAGCTCCAGGGAGGAGGGCTCCATCATCCTGAAACCGTGGAGCGCGGCCTCCTCCTCGAAGGCGCGGCGCACCTCGAGGAGGAGCTCGTACTCCTCCGGGGAGTAGTCCCTGAGGCCCCTCGGGAGCCTCAGATCCGTCAACTCGACCGCGCCTGCCTCCCGGCGAGCGCCGAGAGCTCCGCGAGCAGCGCCGAGAGCTGGAGCTCCGGGTTCGAGCCCTGCCCCAGCCTGTAGTCGTACTCCGCGAAGAGCTTCGCCACCTCGGCGTGGTCCAGGTCCTTGGCCGCCATGGCGTCCTCGAACGCGAACTTCAGTATGTCCCTCTCCTCCATCCCGTAGACCCTCATAAGCTCCAGTAGCCTCCTCCTGGCGCCCGCGAAGTCCCCGCCGATGGCAGCCTGGACCATCTCCCTGACGGAGGCGCGCCTCCCGGTCCCCGCTATCGTGCGGACCGCCTCGACCGTCACCTTCCCCAGCGCGGCGGCGGCCTGGAGCTGGTTTATCGCCTGGCGCATGTCGCCCTGGGTGTACTCGTAGATCATGCGCAGCGCGTCCTCCTCGTACTGGCAGCCCTCCGCCCTGCAGATCCTCTCCAGGGCCGAGACGACGTCGGCCTCGCCGAGCCTGACGAACCTGAAGACGGCGCACCTGCTCTGTATGGGCTCTATTATGTTCGACGAGTAGTTGGCCGTCAGGATGAACCTGGCGACCCTCGAGGACTCCTCCATTATCCTCCTGAGGGCGGTCTGGGCGTCGGACGTCATCTCGTCCGCCTCGTCCAGTATCACGAGCTTGAAGGGCACCCCCTCCCTGAGGTCGACGTAGCGCGTGAACGACTTTATGCGCTCCCTCACCACGTCTATCCCCCTCTCGTCGGACGCGTTGAGCTCCAGGGTGAAGTCCCTCCAGGAGTCCCCCAGGACGGTCCTGGCGACTATCATGGCCACGGTCGTCTTCCCGGTCCCGGGCGGGCCGGCGAAGAGCAGGTGGGGCATCTCCTGCGGGCGCGACAGGAGGGCCCCGAGCCTGGCCTTGACGTCCTCCTGGTCCACCAGGTCCTCCAGCCTCCTGGGCCTGTACTTCTCGACCCACATCAGCTCGGCCTCTGTCGACATCCTGCCGCGGTACGGCCCGCGGGGCCTTTAACCCTTTGGCCGGCCGGGCACCGGCGGATCGGAACCGCTCGGGCGCGTTGCCGACCTCCCATCACTTCGTGGTCAACGCAGATATACCAGATGGTGGAAAGGGGATCCAGTGCCGGCATCGGGTGAGGGGGTGGGGAGGATGGGAGGGGGCGCGGCCTGGCTCAGGTCGGACTGCACGGTCAGGCTGCGCTCCCTGGTGCTGGCGTCGCTGGCCGAGCAGTCGCGCGTGAGGGCCAGGTCGGCGCTGCCGGCGATCCCGGCGGCGGGCCTGGGCCCGCTGAGGGAGGGCGAGGACCTGGAGGTCCCCCGGATCCTGGGGCTCGCGCTCATCGCGGCGGGCGCCGCGGCGCCCGCCGACGAGGGCGTGGAGGTCGAGCTCTACAGGGCGCAGGGGAAGGAGAGGGCGGCGGCGCAGTCAGGCTCCCCCCAGCTCTCGCAGCTCAGGCCCGGCTTCTACAGGAAGGTGGCGTCCTCCCTGGCGGCCATGGAGCTCGCCGGGATGGGCGAGGCCGCCCGCAGGGCCCTCTCGGTCTACCAGGACCTGATGACCCTGAGGCTCCAGAAGGTGGCGAGGTCCCTGGGCTACACGAGCGTCCCCGCGTCCCTGCCCAACGCGACGGACGAGGAGAGGGCCCTCTTCGAGTGCGCCTCTGCCATCTTCAGGCGCTGGAGGGAGATAATGGAGGGGGTGGACCTGGTTGGAGGTCGCGTACACTAGGGAGAAGCTCGTGGACGTCCTGGAGTACTTCCTCAAGTCGCACGAGGGCGGGAAGTACCGCGGCCGCATATCCCAGATGTCGGTCTCGGGGTCCAGCTCCCTGGTCATAGATTACGAGGACCTCCTCCGCGCGGCCCCGGACGCCGCGTCCATCCTCCCGGATAACCCCGACTTCTTCCTGGACGCGGCCAAGGAGGCGGCCCTCAGGGTCCTCTCCGTCGAGGCGCCGGAGTACGCGGAGCGCGCCAGGGACTACCTGAGGGTCAGGATCAGGGGTTACCCCGAGCGCCTCCCCCTCAGGAGCATAACGGCGGAGGCGCTGGGGAGGCTGGTCACGGTCAACGCGATGGTGGTCAGGACCTCCCAGGTGAAGCCGATGGTGATCGAGGCGGTCTACAGGTGCCCCGCGGGCCACGCGATACCGGTCCGCGTCACCGGCAGGAGGCTCCAGCCCCCGGAGACGTGCCCCGTCTGCGAGGCCGAGCTCGGGGAGTCGGGCGGGGGGAGGAGGGGCAGGATCTACAGGAGGTCCGACTTCAAGCTGGACCAGAGGGCGTCGAAGTTCATAGACTACCAGGTCCTGAGGCTGCAGGAGCTGCCGGAGGAGCTGCCGCCGGGCCAGCTCCCCCACTACGTGGACGTGGAGGTCACGGGGGACCTCGTGGACAGGGTCCGCCCGGGCGACAGGGTCGCGGTCACGGGCACGGTCAGGGCCGAGCCGGAGTCGGAGGAGAGGAGGGCGGGGCCCGCCGTCCCCCTCGCGATCTTCGACACCCGCCTGGAGGCGAACTACATAGAGGTGATAGGGAAGGAGCCCGAGGAGCTCGAGATAACCCCGGAGGACGAGGCCGCCATACTGAGGCTCTCGAGGGACCCGGAGGCCTACTCGAAGCTCGTGCGCTCATTCGCGACCTCCATAAGCGGTCACGAGGAGGTGAAGGAGGCCATACTGCTCATGCTCGCCGGCGCGCCCCAGATAACGCTGCCCGACGGGGCGACCATACGCGGGAACATAAACATCCTCCTGGTCGGGGACCCGGGGACGGCGAAGAGCGAGCTCCTGAAGTACGCGGCGAGGGCGGCGCCCAGGGGGCTCTACACGACCGGGCGCGGGTCGACCGCGGCCGGCCTGACGGCGGCGATCGTGAGGGAGAAGAACGGGCTCATGGTCCTGGAGGCGGGCGCCGTCGTCCTGGCGGACAAGGGCCTCGCCGCCATAGACGAGTTCGACAAGATGAGGCCCGAGGACCGCGCGGTCCTCCACGAGGTCATGGAGCAGCAGACGGTCAGCATAGCCAAGGGGGGCATAGTGGCGACGCTTAACGCCCGCACCTCGATACTCGCGGCGGCGAACCCGAACCTGGGCAGGTACGACGAGGAGAAGTACCTCTACGACAACGTGAACCTCCCCATACCGCTCCTCACCAGGTTCGACCTGATATTCGTCATCAGGGACGTCCCCCAGAGGGAGAGGGACGTGGAGCTCGCCAGGCACATGCTGCGCGCCAGGTCGGAGGGTCAGAGGGAGGCGCCGCCGGTGGGGTTCGACATGCTGAGGAAGTACCTGGCGTACTCGAGGCGCCTGGAGCCCAAGCTGACGGACGAGGCCATGGAGGTCCTGGTCGAGTTCTACGCCGACCTGAGGTCCAGGGCCCCGCCTGAGGCCATCGCGATCACGCCCAGGCAGCTGGAGTCTCTCGCAAGGCTCACGGTCGCGCGCGCCAGGCTCCTCCTGAGGGACCGCGCGACCAGGGAGGACGCGGAGGCGGCCGTGAGGCTGATGAAGATCTCCCTGAGGGGCATGGGGATAGACGTGGAGTCCGGGGAGGTCGACATGGGCGAGCTCTACGGCTACCCGATGAAGGAGAGGAACAGGATGAAGGTGGCGATAGAGATCATGAGGAGGCTGGAGGACCCGAAGACTGGGCTGATACCGGCCAAGCAGCTGATACAGGAGCTGGCGGAGAAGCTCGAGGTGGACGAGGAGGAGGCGAGGAGGCTCGTCGAGAAGCTCTGGCGCGCCGGCTACATGTACGAGCACGAGCGCGGGTACTACAAGAGGACGTCTGCATGAGGCCCCCCGACAGGTTAAATGGGGAGGGCAGCCCATCGGGGGCGGGCCCGTAGCTCAGCCGGGACAGAGCGCCGGGCTTTTAACCCGGCGGCCGCGGGTTCGAATCCCGCCGGGCCCGCGATCGATACGTTAATAACGCCGCCGGCGCCGTCGGGCCGTGTTGGCCTCGGACGGCTACTATTACTACTATTACTTCAGGCCCAGGTACAGGCACGGCGAGTGGCTGCACCTGCTCATAGGCGCGGCCCTGGTACTGGCGGTGGGGCTGAGCTGGCTGGTCTTCTCCGTCGGCGCCAGCCCCATCGGGCTGGCGCTGGACGCCGCCCTGTTCGTGCTGGCGTTCCTGCTCCACGAGATGGCCCACAAGTTCTCGGCGATGCGCTACGGGTACTTCGCGGAGTTCAGGCTCCAGACGTGGGGCGCGATACTCACCGCGGTAAGCGTCGCGATCCCGTTCTTCAAGATAGTGGCCCCCGGCGCCACCGTGATCTATGGCCCGGACGACCCCCAGCTGATGGGGCGGACCGCGATGTGGGGGCCCGCGACCAACATATCGATGGCGGCGGCGCTGATGGCAGCGTCCCACGCCGTCCCGCCCCTGGGCCCCTACCTCTCGATGGCCGCCTACATAAACTCCTTCATAGCGTTCTTCAACCTGATACCCCTCGGGATCCTGGACGGGCTCAAGGTCCTCAGGTGGAGCAAGGGGATATGGGCCGCGGCGTTCGCGGCCTCCGTGGCGCTGCTCGCGATCTCCATCGGGGCCGTCCCGTAGGCGGCGATCGGCCCCGGGAGGGGGCCCCCTCCAGCGCGCTGACGAGCGCCGGCCGCCTGGCATCGAGCGCCGGCCGCAGCCTCCTCAGTTCCCTGGCCTCCCTGACCTCCTCCTTCCTCCTCAGCGTCTCCTCGTCGCCCATACGCTGGGCCCCTATCGGCGTCGGCCTGCCGTCCGCGCCTATGGCCACGAACGTCGAGCGGCCCTCGGCGACGCGGCGCTCCCCGGAGAGCCCGCGCGCCAGGACCTCGAAGGCCACCTCGAGGCTCGAGGAGCCGACGTACGTCACGCCGGCCCTCACCTCGACTATGTCCCCCACGAATATCGGCCTCCTGAACGCGACGGCGTTGACGTTCGCGGTCACGTAGGTCCTCGGGGAGAAGTTGAAGGCCGCTATGGCGTTGAGCTGATCCAGGTAGTACAGCAGCCTCCCGCCGTACATGATCCCGGTGGCGGTGGCGTCCTCGGGCATCGACAGGAAGAGGCTCAGCCTCGGCAGGTCGCCCGCGGGCTCCTCCCTCCTCAGCAGGGGCTCGACGTCCCTCCTCCACTCTGCGAACGCGTCGTAGAGCAGCGCCTCCCACCCCTCCCCCCTCTCCAACTCCACCCCGAGCGGCCTCGGCCTCCCGCTCCCGTCGACGCCCACGTAGATCAGCCTCCCGACGGTCGCGAGCCTGGTGCCCTCGCCCCCCTTGACGTAGGACTCCACAAGGATGGACAGGCTGGACCTCCCCGCGTTCACCGCCCACGCGCGGTAGACGAGGACGTCGCCCACCCTGACGGGCTCTATGAAGTGCATCCTGTCGAGGAAGCCCAGGACGACGTCCGACTTGGCGACGTCCATGGCCACGATGGTCCCCGCGTCCACCAGCCAGTTGAGCATGTAACCGCCGTAGAGGACCCCCATCGGGTTCGCGTTGTGCGGCGCCACGAGCCTCACCATCTCCACCATGGTGTCCGAGATCCTCACGCCGCGATCGCGGTCCCATCCCGATAAAAGCTTAAGACCTCGCCGCGCCGCGCGGCCCCCATCGGCGTGATGAGGCATGGGGGAGGCGGAGCGGAGGCTGCGCCAGCCCATAGTGGTCGTGCTGGGGCACGTGGACGCCGGCAAGACGAGCCTGCTGGACAGGATAAGGGGGACGGCCGTCCAGGCGAAGGAGGCCGGCGGGATAACCCAGCACATAGGGGCGAGCTTCATACCGGCCGACACCCTGAGGTCCATCTGCGGCCCGCTCCTCAGGCAGTTCCGGTTCGAGGTCACGATCCCGGGCCTGCTCTTCATAGACACGCCCGGGCACGAGGCCTTCAGCAACCTGAGGATCAGGGGAGGGTCCGCCGCGGACCTGGCAATACTCGTGGTGGACGCCACGAAGGGCCTCGAGCCCCAGAGCTACGAGAGCATAGAGATCCTCAAGTCCAGGAAAGTCCCGTTCACGATCGCGCTGAACAAGATAGACCTGATCACCGGGTGGGTCCCGCACCCCGGCTTCCAGCTCCTACAGTCCATAGGCTCCCAGCAGAGGGCGGTCGTGGACAGGCTGGACGAGGCCATATACCGCGTGGTCGGGCAGCTGTCCCAGGTCGGGTTCCGCAGCGAGGCCTTCTACAGGGTCAGGGACTTCACCAGGGAGGTCGCGATAGTGCCCCTGAGCGCCAGGACCGGGGAGGGGATCCCCGAGCTCCTCGCGATACTGGTGGGGCTGGCGCAGCAGTTCCTGAGGGGCAGGCTCGCCCTGGAGGTCGGCCCCGGGAGGGGGATAGTCCTGGAGATCAGGGAGGAGCCGGGGCTCGGCCACACGGCGAACGTCATACTGACGGACGGCGAGCTGAGGGTCGGCGACGAGGTGGTCCTCGGGACCAGGTCCGGGGCGATCGTGACCAGGGTCCGGGCGCTCCTGATGCCGAAGCCCCTCGACGAGATGAGGGACCCGCGCGACCGGTTCACCCCCATCGAGCGCGTGACGGCCGCTGCCGGCGTGAAGCTCTCGGCGCCGGGGCTCGAGGACGTCGTGCCCGGCACCCCGATCTACGTGGCGGCCCCCGGGAGGCTCGAGGAGCTGAAGGAGGTGGTCGCCTCCGAGGTCAGGTCCGCGATAAGGCAGGGGGAGGTCACGGGGGTCGTGCTCAAGGCGGACGCGCTCGGGTCCCTGGAGGCGATAGTCTCCATGATGGAGAGGCGCGGCATACCCGTGAGGATAGCCGACATAGGCCCGATAACGAAGAGGGACGTGATAGAGGCCTCGGTCGTCAAGGAGAAGGACAAGTACCTCGGGGTGGTCCTGGGGTTCAACGTGAGGCCCCTGCCGGAGGCCAAGGAGGAGGCCGATGCCAGGGGCGTCACGATCCTGCTCGACAGGGTGATATACTCGCTCGTCGAGGGCTACGAGCGGTGGGTCCAGGAGGAGAGGGCCAGGGAGGCGGCCCAGGCGTTCTCGCGCCTCACGCCGCCGGCCAAGATCAGGGTGCTGCCGGGCTACGTGTTCAGGAGGAGCAACCCGGCCATCTTCGGGATAGAGGTCCTGGCGGGCAGGATCAGGTCCCACGTGACGCTCATGGACGGGGAGGGGCGCGAGGTCGGCGAGGTCCTCCAGGTGCAGTCGGCCGGGTCCCCCGTCGAGGAGGCGAGGGCCGGGGACCAGGTCGCCATCTCCGTCAGGGGGCCGACGGTCGGGCGCCAGGTGAGGGAGGGGGACGTGCTCTACACGTCGCCCGGCCCCGATGAGGCGAAGGCCCTCCTCGAGAGGTACAGGGGGGCGCTGTCGGAGTCGGAGCTCGCGGCGCTGGACGAGATAATCAGGATAAAGAGGTCGAGGAACCCGCTCTACGCGGTGCGAGCCCCATACGCTTATTAATTTCCCGCCCGGAGGGCGCGCATGCCGGAGTTCCAGCTGGTGCTCTCGGACCCCAGGAGCGGCAGGTCCGTCAAGCTGGAGCTCAGGGACCCCCAGTCCAGCGTGCTCCTGGGGCTGAGGATAGGGGAGGTCGTGGACGGCTCCGCCATGGGGATCAGGGGCAGGTTCAGGATCACCGGCGGGAGCGACAGGTCCGGGACCCCGATGAGGCCCGACGTCCACGGCGGCGTCAAGCGTTACGTCCTGCTCTCCGGGCCCCCGGGCTTCAGGCCCAGGAGGAGGGGCGAGAGGAGGAGGAAGCTCGTCAGGGGGGACACGATAACCCCCGAGATCTATCAGGTGAACGCCGTCCTCGTGGAGGGCGAGCTGCCGGCGGCCCCCGGGGCGGGGGCGGGGGAAGGCCGATAGTTGCCCCCGGGCATGAGGATACCCAGGCAGCCCGAGGTGAACATAGGGACAGCCGGGCACGTGGACCACGGGAAGACCACGCTCGTGGAGGCCCTGACCGGCAAGTGGACGAGCGCTCACAGCGAGGAGCTGCGCAGGGGGATCACCATAAAGGTCGGCTACGCCGACGCCGCGGTCTACAGGTGCACCGGGTGCGATCCCCCGGCCGCCTACAACACCAGCGGCGAGTGCGATGGGTGCGGGGGCGAGCCGCGCCTGGAGCGCGTGATCAGCTTCGTCGACTGCCCGGGCCACGAGTCCCTGATGGCCAACATGCTGAGCGGCGCCTCCGCCATGGACGGCGCCGTCCTCGTGGTGGCCGCTAACGAGCCCATACCCCAGCCCCAGACCAGGGAGCACCTGCAGGCCCTCAGGATAGTCGGCGTGGAGAGCGTGGTCGTGGCGCTCAACAAGGTGGACCTGGTCAGCTGGAGGGGGGCGATGGAGAGCTACGAGGCGCTGAGGGGCTTCCTCGAGGAGTACGGGTACGGCGGGTCCCCGGTCGTGCCCGTGTCCGCGCAGAGGAGGCTGAACCTGGACGCGCTCATCCAGGCGATGGAGGAGCACATACCGACCCCCAGGAGGGACGAGTCGAAGCCGCCCATGATGCAGGTCCTGAGGTCCTTCGACGTGAACAGGCCCGGGACCGAGCTGGGGGAGCTGAGGGGCGGGGTCCTCGGCGGCACCCTCATACAGGGCGTCCTGAGGGTCGGCGACGAGGTGGAGCTGAGGCCGGGGATCTTCGATCCGGAGAGGCAGAGGTACGTCCCGGTCACGACGAGGGTGGTGAGCCTGGGGACGAGCGCGGGCCTGGTTGAGGAGGTCAGGCCCGGCGGGCTCGTCGCCGTGGGCACCGAGCTGGATCCCTTCTTCACGAAGGGCGACCAGATGGTGGGCAACATGATCGGGCCCCCGGGCGAGCTCCCGGACGTCATGGACAGCATAACGATGGACGTGGAGCTGCTGCCCAGCGTCGTGGGGCTGGCGGTCCCCACGAGGATCGAGCCGATAAGGAGGGGGGAGCCCCTCAGGCTCAACGTGGGGACGATGGTCACGCTGGGCACGGTCTCCGAGATCAGGGGGACCCGCGTCACAGTGTCGCTCAGGAGGCCGGTCTGCCCCCCTCCGGGCGCCCGCGTGGCCATAAGCCGGAAGGTGGGCGACCGCTGGAGGCTCGTGGGCTCGGGCCGGCTGGTCGAGCGATGGCGATGGCGGAGGACAGGGCCCCCCGCCCCATAGTCATGGACACGAGCTTCCTCGTCCAGCTATCGGAGCCCGGCGGGATGGCCGCGATGGAGAGGATCGAGGAGCTCCTGGGGGGCGGGCGCCCCAGGCTCCGGCTCCTGATCCCCTCCTGCGTCGTCGACGAGCTGCGGTCCCTCTCCCGGAGGCTCCCGGGGGCCGCGCTCGCCGTGGAGTTCGTGCGCGGCGGGCGCCCCGGCATCGAGGTCGAGGTCGTGGAGCGCCGCGGCAGGCCGGACGACGCGGTGCTCGAGCTCGCCCTGGAGTCCCGCGGCGTGCTCGCGACCATGGACGGCGGGCTCCTCAGGAGGGCGCGCAGGATGGGGGTCCCGACCCTGACGCTGCACGGGGGGATGCCCGCGCTCACGGGCGATCCGGCCTGGCGCGGCCCCCCCAAGGACACGCGAGCCATCCCGCCCTGAATGGGAGGTTCTCCGCGCGCATAATATATAAAAGGCGCGGGGCCCGGCGGCCCCACGTTGTTTCAGCTGGTGGAGCTCGAGGACGTCGTGAAGATACCGCCCCGGATGCTGGGGATGGACCTCAGGAGGGCGGCCGCGGAGGAGCTCTCGAGGAAGTACAGCGGCGCCGTGAGCCCCGAGCTGGGCTACATAATCAGGGTGGTGGAGGTGGAGGTGGAGCCGGTCGGCAGGATAGTGCACGGCGACGGGGCGGTCTACCACCGGGCCAGGTTCAGGGCGCTCGTCTTCTACCCGAAGCTCCAGGAGGTCGTCGAGGGCGAGGTCGTCGAGGTGACGGACTTCGGCGCGTTCGTGAGGATAGGGCCGCTGGACGCGCTCCTCCACATATCCCAGATAACGGACGACTACCTGACGGTCGACATGAAGCAGGGGGCGATCGTGGGGAAGGGGACGGGCAGGGTGCTGAAGAGCGGCGCCAGGGTCCGCGTCAGGATATCGGTCGTCAGCATGGGGCGCGGGATGAGGATGGACAAGATAGGCGTGACGAGCAGGCAGCCCTTCCTCGGCGCCATAGAGTGGATAGAGGACGAGGTCAGGAAGGCCAGGCAGCCCGTCCAGGCCAAGTCCAAGTAGGTCCGGGGGGTGGGGGCTCGTGCCGAGGGAGCTCGCCTGCAGGGCCTGCAGGACCCTGACGACCGAGAGGGTGTGCCCCAACTGCGGGTCCGCGGACCTGACGGACAGCTGGAGCGGCCTGGCGGTGATACTGGACCCGTCCTCGTCCGAGATAGCCAGGCTCATGGGGGCGACGAGGCCTGGGAGATACGCTATCGAGGTTCACTAGGTGGCCCCTCGTCCTGGCGCCGGGTCTCGCCGAGGAGCTGCGGAGGCCCCTCGGCCCGGTGCTGGACGCGGAGGGGGCCCTGAGGGCGCTGTCGGCCGGGAGGCCCGTGCTCGTCGGGGACCGCGTGTCGGCGTCCCTGTGCTCCATGGGGCTGCGGCCGTGGGTCCACGTGATAGATATGAGGGAGAGGAGGGGCCCCGCGCAGTCCCCTCCCCCCTGCCCCTTCGAGAGGTCGCTCTCGGCCCGGAACCCCCCGGGCACCATAACGAGGGAGGCCGCCGAGGCGCTGGACGAGGCGATGTCGCTCGACTCGCCGGCGCGCGTCATCATAGACGGCGAGGAGGACCTGCTGGCGCTGGTCGCCATATACTTGGACAGGGGATCCATCGTCGCCTACGGGCAGCCGGGCGCCGGGATAGCGGTCGTCGACTCCTCGGACCCCGGGGCGCGCGCTCTGGCGGAGCGCGCCCTCCTGTCCATGGGCGGCGCCCGACGGGCGCGCAACGTTTTAAAGGTCCGGGGGCGCGGGCAGGCCGTGGCCCAGGGATCGGAGCGGGGGGCCGGCCCCCCGGCGGCCCAGCCGGAGCTGAGGCTCCTCAGCTCCAGGGAGAACAAATTGTTGGGCAGGATGGAGATGGAGTACCTGCTGCCCGGGGCGTCCGGGAGGCTGAGCAGGGCCGACCTGGTCTCGCTCCTGGCGGAGAGGCTCTCAGCCAGCAGGGAGGCCATAGTGCCGGTCGAGATGCGCCCGGTGACCGGCACGGACGACCTCCTGGCGGTCGTCTACGTGTACCGCGATCCGGCGGACGCCAGGAGGCAGCTCCCGGAGCATCTGTTCCTCAGGATGATGAGCAAGGAGGAGAGGGCGAGGATCCTGGAGGAGAGGCGCAAGGCGAAGGCGGCCCAGAGGGCTAAGGCGGGGGGCAAGTGAGCGATCGCGCGCCCGGATCCTTAACCTTATACGCGTGGGGCCCCCCTCCGGGGCGGTGAGGGGTCATCTCCTCGCGGCGCTCCCCGCGCTCCTGGCGCTAGCGCTGCTCCTCCAGGCGGGCGGCGCCGCCCCCAGCGCGCACGCGCTCCCGGCGGCGCCGGCCCGCGGGTCCCCGGATCCGTCGGGGTCCATCTCGCTGTCCCCCGGCTACTACACATGGCAGTCGGTCCAGGCGCTGACCGGGATGAGCGTCACTTTCCGGGTGAGCTCCACAGTCCCCGTCGACGTATACCTGATGACGCCCTCCCAGCTCTCGGGCTTTGAGGCCACGGGGTCGGCCCGGTACGTATACCACTCCTCGGGCACCTACGTGAGCTCGAGCGTCGGGCCGCTGGCCGGCGGCACCTACTACCTGGTGATCTACAACGACCTATCGTCGGGGACCGCCTCCGTGAACTACACTGTCTCGACGGTCCCGGTGAACGTCTACTATTACCGCTCATCCCTCCCAGCGCCCATCGGCGTCGCGGACTACGGGGTGCTGAACGCCTCCGGGGCGCTCCACCCCTACGAGATCGTCTACGGCGAGGCGCTGGGGACCGCCGTGATATACTCGATCGGCGCGTACAACTCGAGCCCCCCGCCCGGGGTCAGCCCCTACGGCGCCAGCCTCCAGCTGAACGTCGTCTTGCAGGTGAACACGACCCATGGAGATTACGTTTACTGGCTCCAGGACGTGGCGTGCTTCCTGACGAACAACGACACCATGTTCCTCAACGACAACATCTGGAACATGACGTCCCCCGCGTCGCACCTGACGAACGCCAGCGTCGCCGGCAGCGGCGCCGTCCACGCGACGAGTTCGGGCTACTTCTACGGGTACGGGACGGCCCCCCGGCCGTACGCCCTCCCCCTCACCCTCCACCTCGCGATAGCTTACGCGCGCACGGCGGACGGCGTCGACGTCGGGTTCGGCTACGGCATCGGCGGCTCCGCGGACGTGGCGTGGTACGACAACGTCACCATACGCGAGCCCGGGATAACATCGGTGGGATTGGTCGTGAACGGGTACAGCTACACGCCCAGCGGCCACTTCTACGACGCGGAGCTCGTGTTCGGCGGGGAGGGCAACGGCGAGGCGACGCACTTCACCTCCATGAACGCCACCCTGATCCTCAGGTACGCGCTCCCGAACGGGTCCATAGTGTCGCCGCCCGCCATCTACGGGTTCGGGAGCGACACCGCGGAGGCCGCGGATGACCTGAGCACATCGCTCGCGAATGGGTACCCGGTCGTGACCATCGGGAGCGGGAACTTCGGCCCGGTCGGCTACTCCTCCTCGGTCCCCGCGTTCAGCGCCTCCATCTCCCTCTCAGCCCCCGCGGCGACCGACGCCGGGCTCGGGATCCCGGTGAGCATCTCCTCCTCGGTGTCGAACGGGGTGGCCCCCTACACCTACTACGTCCTCGTGGACGGGGCGCCGGCATACAACCTGACGACCTACAGCCAGCTGCTCAGCGCCTCCTTCGACCTGCCGCCGCTCCCGGCGGGGCAGCACTCGCTCCAGGTCGAGGTCGTGGACGCGGTGGGCAGCTCCGCGTGGTCCGCGCGGTGCTGGATCGAGGTCAACCCCGCCCCCTCGGCGTCCCTCAGGGCGGCCAGGAACGTCACCGACGTCGGGGTCCCCGTGGCGCTGTCAGCGTCCGTGAGCGGCGGCACCCCTCCCTACACCTACACTTGGTACGTGGACGGCGTGCAGGTATACCGGGGGTCCAGCTCATACTCATACGATCCGGGGACCCCGGGCCCCCACGCGGTGTCGGTCTCGATCACGGACTCCGCCGGGCTCACGGCGAACGCGTCAGTCGAGGTGGTGGTCAACCCTGACCCCACCGTGTCGGCCTCCGCCAACGCCTCCGCCACCGACGTGGGCCTGGGCGTCGCCCTCTCCTCCTCGGTGGAGGGCGGCACTCCCCCATACTCCTATGCGTGGTACGTGGACGGCCGGCTGGCCTGCGCGTCGCCATCCTGCGCGTTCTCCCCCGGCTCCCCCGGGGCCTACTCGGCTTACGTGGTGGTCACGGACTCCGCCGGCTACACCGTGAAATCGCCCATCATCAATGTGACTGTCAACCCGGACCCCACAGTGTCGGTCTCCATCTCGCTCTCCTCCAGCAGCGCCCTCTACGAGGACGACGTCGCCCACATGTCGGCGTCCGTGAGCGGCGGCACTCCCCCCTACACCTACACCTGGTACGTGGACGGGGACCCGGTGGCCGTCACCGCGTCCCCCTCCTGCACGTGCCGGCTGCCCCCGGGATCCCACTCGCTCTCGGTTCGGGTGGTCGACTCCGCGGGCTACGCGGTGATCGGCGGGCCCGTCCACGTGACGGCCTCCTACGACTACCCGCTCATCGGCGCGGTCGCCGCCTCGGCGGCCATCGCCGCCCTGGCGGCGGCCGCCCTGCGCCGGCGCGCGGCCTCGGGCCGGGTTCGTCCTCCTCATCCGGGGATCCGTCGGGCTAGCCCAGCAGCTCATCGGCCGCGCGCAGGGCGCGGTCCCGGGGCCGGAAAAAGTGAGCTACCCCACCCTAAAGGGTGAGGCTTCCTGCTTCACGGCCCCACCTTGCCCGTGGCCGAGGGCCACGGGTAGAGGGCGGAGCTCCACAGGCGCCGCGGGTGGCTCCCACCCTGCCCTCCTCAGCATGTTGAGGGACGCGTTGTAATCGCGATCGACCCTCCAGCCGCAGGCCGGGCACTCGAAGACTCTGTCGCCCAGCGTCAAATCACGGTTCACGAACCCGCACCTCGCGCACGTCCTCGAGGAGTCCCTCGGGTCGACGAGGAGGAATGCCTTCCCGTACTTCCCGACCTGATATCCTATTATCGAGCGCATCATGCCGAGGGCGGCGTCCTGGAGGCTCCTCCTGAGCGCCCTGCTCGACTCACCGATGAGCCGTTTCACATCGATGTCCTCCATGGCCACCACGTCGTAGCGCTCGGCCAGGTATTTCCCCAGCTTCATGTACGTGTCCCTCCTCAGGCTCGCCAGGTGCTCGTGCGCCCTGGCCAGCCTCGCTTTGGTTTTGAGCCAGTTATGGGAGAGGAACACCTTCCTGGAGAGCTCCCTCTGGAGCCTCCTCAGCCTCCCGAGTGCCTTCTCATAGGGCCTCGGGTTCGGGAAGTACTCGCCGTCGGAGGTCACGAGCAACTTCTCCACCCCGACGTCGATGGCGACGATCCTACCTGTCTTTGGGAGCCGCGGGAACTCGTAGTCCTCGACGAAGAATGATATGTACACCCTCCCGGACCCGGCGAGCTTCACCGCCACCCTCCTCACTTTGTCCACTGGGAAGTCCCTGTGGGCGATGACCCTGAAGGTGCCCAGGTGGGACAGCCTCAATGTGATGAGTTTCTTCCTGTTCCTGCTCCCCGCCCTGATGTCCCTGACGCTGAGTATCCTCCAGCCGCCCTGCGGGTACGTCAGCGAGTAATACCTGTGGGGCTTCTTCTCCCTGGGGAACCTCCTCGCGGAGCCCTCGAGGAACCTCCGCCTGGCATTGTAAAACCGGTCGGCGATCTCCTGAGCCACTTGGGAGTAGAGCTGTTGATAGCCCTCGTTCCGCTTCCTCAGGTCCAGCGCCAGCTGCCTCAGCTCCGTGAGGGTCGGTCCCCTACCGTTCCTGCGGTGGAAATCAATGTCCGCCCGCCGCAGGGCATTGTAGATCTCGCAGGCCAGCCTCAACTGGGCCTTTAACGCCCCCAACGTTTGCTGGCCCGCGTAAGCCCTGAATCTGAACCCCACGGCGGGCATCGGAAGAAGTAGGAGGCATCGCCCTTTAAGGCATTCCCACAATCCCCGCCATGAATGGCGAGGTTTTCTATCACGCCTTATATAATTCATGCGCGCTCCCCGGGGCGGCGTGCCGTTGATAGACCTGACGGAGGTCGACCGCCACGTCGAGCTGGAGCTCATACCCCGCTCCGTCGCCGACGAGATACGCTCCAGGGTCGGCGTCCTGGAGCGCGCTATCAGGGACGTGGAGTCCGCGTCGGGCGTCCCGTACCCGCGCGCCTCCGTCGCGCCCTACCTGCTCGTGCTGATATACTCGACCGACATCTCGGTCGAGTCCAACGCCTACGCCAGGGTGATCGTCGGGCCGAGCGAGGAGAGGGGCCTGGAGTTCGCGATCGAGTTCATGGCCCCCCTGGTGCTCTACGCCTCCAGGAGGACCGTGGAGGCGGTCGCGGCGCACGAGCTCGCACATTACCTGTTCTACCTGAGGAAGTTCCGCGACTACGGCGCGGCCCAGCTCCTCCCCCCGGAGGGTTACTTCGAGGCGCTCGAGGTCGACGAGGAGATGGCCATCCCCCCGGAGCTGATCTTCCGCCCCCGGAGCAGGTTCATCAGGCTCCTGAGGGAGAGGATGGAGCTCGGCCTCAGGGACAGGGCCCTCGACCTGAGGACCGAGAGGCGCTGGGTCAGGAGGGGGCTCCCCGTCGTGAGGCTCACCCAGTATCAGAACGCCGTCAGGATACCGGTCGACTACATAGCGAGGCTCAGGATCGACGAGGCGGTCGAGAGGAAGCTCAGCGCGATCGGGTGGCGAGCCGCGCGACGTTAATATCGAGCGGGCGCGGGGCAGCCCGGGGCAGTCCCGATGATCGAGCTCCCGCAGGACGCGGCCCGCGAGGCGCTGGAGGTCGTGGGGTCCATCCCCGGCGAGCTGGTCGCGCTCGCCGCATACGGCTCGCAGGTCGCCGGCTACGCGTCCAGCGGGAGCGACTACGACCTGATGGCGGTCTTCAGGGAGGGGGGCCTCAGGTACTACTACGTGCGCTCCCGCCCGGGGGGCCGCTACTTCTCGGTGCTCCGCGTGGGCCTCCGGCTCCTGGAGGGGGACGCGGAGCGCGCGGAGCTCGGGGAGTTCGTCGTGGGGAGGCTCCTGAACCCGTACCAGGTGCTGGCCGGCGGGGACGTCGTGGAGCGCGCCGCCCGCGCCTACAGGAGGAGGGTGGTCCTCGAGGAGCTGGCCCGGCTCGCGCACGCCTACGGCCAGTTCGCGACCGAGATACTCGCGCCCCCCGAGTACTTCCTGTTCTCGAAGCTCAGGAGGAGGGCCCGCATCTACCCGCCCGCGCGCTACAGCTACGTGAGGACCTACTCGGGCCCGGAGGGCCCTCGGAACTTAGAGTTCTCGGCCTCGAGGTTCCGCGAGGCCCTGGACGGGCTCGCCTCCGAGGGGATAGTCGAGCGCGTCGGCGGCATGTACAGGGCGCTGCGCCCCCCGCCCCCCCGGCGCCCCCCGGAGCTCGACACCCTGGCGCTGGCGGTGAGGCAGTACGCCGCCCACGCGTCCTCGGGCAGGGTGTCGCCGCGCGTCTTCGCGGAGGAGCTGACGTCCAAGGCCAGGAGGTCGCGCGCCGCGGGCGCGCTCAGGCTGGAGCCGCTCGAGCGCCCCGAGCTCCTGCTGTCGCTCCCCGAGGGGAGGCTCTCGTTCGAGGGGCTGTCCCCCCTGATCGGCGAGGCGAGGGGCCGCGGGTGCAGCGTCTCCCGCAGGCCCCTGGGCGAGTTCTACTCCACAGTGAGGCTCCTGGAGGTCCGCTGCGGGGGAGGCCCCGCCTCCCCCGTGGCGGTCGTGAAGGAGTACTCGTCGCCCTGGGCGGCGAAGTGGACTATGGTCATGATAGCGGCCGCGGGCGTGAGGCCCATGCGCCTCTCCCCGATCGAGAGGCTCACCTCCGAGTACGCGTTCCTCCGCCTGCTGAGGCACATCGGCTTCAGGACCCCGGGGATCCTGCTCGTGGACCCCCGGAGGATCCTGATGGCCAGGGAGTACGTGGAGGGGAGGCTCCTCGAGGCGGCGGTGGGCGAGGAGGACCCGTTCCGCGAGCTCGGCCGCCTGATGCGCCGCCTGCACTCGGCCGGCGTGACCCTCGGCGACGTGAAGCCCTCCAACTTCCTCGTCCCCCGCGGCGGGGGAGGCATCTACCTGATAGACTGCGAGCAGGCCGCGCGCGGCGGGAGCGCACCCTGGGACGTAGCCAGCTTCCTCTACCTGCTGGCGCCCCTGGGGAGGAGCCGCGGCGCCGCCGCCGTCGAGAGGTCGGCGATCGCGTTCCTGGAGGGCTACGCCGGCGGGGACGGAGGGGGGATCGAGGCGCTGGAGGAGGCCCTGGAGGCCGCCCCGAGGTACCTGGCGCCCCTGAGCCCCCTCCTCATGCCGGGGGAGGGGGCCGCTGTGGCCGCGATCCTCTCGCGCTTCCTCTCGTCCCGTCGGGCCCGCGGCCAGCCGCGCCCTGGCCGGACCCGCGCCCCTCGAGCCATATAGTGTGGCCGCACCTGCCGCAGTGGAGCCTGTCCGCGTGCTGCGCCATGAAGACGCCCGGGCCGCACCTGGGGCACTCCCTCCTGAGCCTGACCAGGGCGCCGCCCTCCACCCTGTAGTACTTCCAGACCTGGACCTCCCTGCCCCTCACGCGGCATCCGCCCAGCGGGCCGGTTAAAAGCTTAGCGCGCGAGCGGGGCACATCCGGAGACAACGTTTAAATAGAGCGTGAAAAATATTGCATGATGGTGGCATGGGATGGCCAAGCTTGACGACATAGATGCCAGGATACTGCAGGAGCTCGTGAGGGACTCGAACCAGTCCATCCCCAAGCTGAGCAGGAAGATAAACGTGAACACCTCCGTGGTCTACAGCAGGATAAAGAGGCTCGTCAGGAGGGGCATAATCAGGAGGTTCACCGTGGAGGTGGACGAGGCCCAGCTTGGCTACACGGTCTCAGCGTACGTCGGGGTCAGCTCGGACTCCAAGAAGAGGGACGCCGTGCTCGAGGGGCTGAAGGGGCTCGCGGAGGTCAGGGAGGTGGCGGAGGTCACCGGGAGGTTCGACTTCATAGTGCTGGTCAAGGCCAGGGGGCTGGAGGAGCTCCACAGCGTGATATCGCAGAAGATAGGGATGCTGGACGGCGTGGAGCACACGGAGACGTTCATCTCGATGAGGCATGAGTCGAAGCCCCCCGAGATAAGGCTGGGGCAGCGAGAGGGCGGCCGACGCCCTGAGCGGCCTCATGACAGTGAACCCCTCGCGCGGGGTCCGACTCCATCGCCGGGAGCGCCAGCCAGGGCGCGCCGCTGCGCCGTGCTAATAGCCGTCCTTGGGCCCGGGGTAGCGCGCGGACGGTTGCGTCCGCCGCCCCGCGATTCGCGAATCGCGCAGAGATGCTCGCGGCCGCGCGTCCTCCTCGCCTCCAGGTAGCCGTAGGGCCGGCCGCACCGCGGGCATATGAGCTTGGGCTCCGACCTCGGGCGCTGCGCCTCCTCGCGGGACCCCGAACAGCCCCCGCGCCCATATCCCCATTCCCCATTCCCCATGAATTCATGGGGATTTCCCATTCAAGCGGGCCGCCCAGAGCCTGAAGCGACGCCTCAATAGTTTTGGCGCTTTACCGGTTGAACCGGGGAGTGCCTGGAAGGGGCGCGCCCGTGTGTGGGGACCGCGCGCATCCACGTATGCGGGGGTAACCCTCCACAGATGGATGCTTAGTGTGGGGGTCTCCATGACTTTGGGGCGATTGGAGCGGATTGGAACGGAATGGAGCAGATTGGAGCCGGATTGGAGGGGATTGGACGGGGCATTGGAGCACGATTGGAGTCCAATGTGTGGGAGTTTTGAGCGGTTTAAGCCATGTTCAAGCGGCTGTGTGTGGGTACCCCACAATTTAGACCCGGTTTAGGCCAAGTTAAGCGTGAAACGTGCGGGGTTTTAAGCTAAATTTGTGGGGGATACCCCCACAAAGTTTAGGCCGTGTTTAAGCCGATTAGTGGAGGTCCCCCACAAACGCGCGTGGGCGCTCCGCAACGCTAACTGTCAATAAATATATATTTTATCAAAACCCTGAAAAGATATTAATAATCACGCATGCCCTAGGTCCTCAGGATGACGGAGATATGTCCAAGGTGTGGCGAGCCGTACGCCTGGCGGGAGCGGAGGCGCCACGGGGACCGCGTGTACCTCTACGCGGTCCACGAGCGCAGAGAGAACGGCGCGCGGCGGCGCAGGCGCTGCTACCTGGGGCCCGAGGAGGAGGCCGGGCAGAAGCCGAAGGAGGCCCGGGCCTCCCCCAGGCTCGAAGCCGAGGAGGTACTGAGCGAGGGAGAGGAGGGGATCGAGCCCGCGGCCCTCACATCCCTCACGGCCCCGACCGCGGTCGGGGGACCCGGGCCGTATGAGGATGAGTTCCGGGAATTCGTCCGCTGGGCCCGCTCCCGGGGCCTGACCCCGTGCGACGTCAAGCGGCTGCTGGGGATACGCTCCCCGGGGTGCGAGGAGGAAGGGAAGGGAAGGGAGGGGAGGCCATGCCTAGGAGGGAGGGAGAGGATGATCTCCTGGCGGAGGCGAAGCGCGCGATGAGGATGAAGGTGCAGATGGACCTCCTGGGGGGCATGGGGATCCTGAGGGAGGAAAGGGGCGGGGGCGCGACGCTGGACGCCTCGGAGATCCTGATGCTGATGTCGGCCGTGGGCCGCAGGGACGAGAAGGACGAGGTGGACCTGAGGGGGATGCTCCCCTATATAGTAGTTATGAGGGCGCTGGGCGGCGAGAAATCGAGCGATTGGGAGGGCATCACGGCGGCCCTCGTCTCGTTAGCACGGAGGAAGCAGGAGGTCGACCCGCTGGCGCTCCTCGACCTGATGGAGAAGGCGGAGCGCGGGGCGAGGGAGGAGGAGAGGGAGCGCTGGATGGCGCTCGCGGAGGCGCTCCGGAGAAGGAGGCCCCCGGAGGAGGGCTCGACGAGGAGGTCGGGCGCCTGGTGGGGGAGCGCCTCAGGGCGGCGCTCGCGGCGGAGGAGCCCCGTGGGGCGTAGGAGGCCGAGGGCGCGATGGGGCGGCCCGGGCCGCTGCGGGTGCCGCAGCGGGGCGCCCGATCCGCTCGAGCGCTGCGCAGGGCCGTTGTCCACTGATGATAGAACAGTTGTCCAAAAGCGTTATAAATGCGGCGGAATGAGTCGCGCCGAAGATGAGAACCGCTGAGATATCCCTAGCCTTCATCCTACCGGTGCTCCTCGTGCTGTCTGCCGCGTTCGCGCCGCTGCCGCTCGCGGCGGCGCCCGCGCACGCGGCCCCCACCAGCAACCTCCTGTACATAGGAGCGGAGAAAACGACCTATCCGTACCAGTTCGTGCAGGCCACAATAAACGTCTCGGCTTACGCCGGGGGCTACGTGGCTGCGGTCGACGGGGTTAATGTGACGCTGCAGGGCTACTTCGTCGTCAACTTCAGCGGGATCACGATATCGTCCGGGCAGGTGACGCTCTACACGTCGACCAACGCCCAGGCCGCCATAACCTCGGGCGACACCGTCTGGGTGGCCAACCTGCCCACCTCCTACATAATGGCGACCGTGCACACTAATGGCTTGGGCCCGCTCCACGGCTTCTACAACGTGACCTACAACGGCATGAAGTTCTCGCTGGGTAACTACTCGGTCATAGGTCCGGCGCCGACCGTCGCCAGCGGCTCCTACTACATCAAGGCGTACTTCGGCTCCACGGCGCCCGTGGCGACGTCCGCGGCGCAGGTAGTGATACTGCCGAACATCAAGATATCGCCGAGCAGCGGCGGGGCCGGGACCCCGATAACCGTGACCGGTTACGGGTTCACCCCGAGCTCCCAGGCGAACCTCACGTGGACCTACACCGTCACAGGGGCTAGTAGCTCGACGACAGCCTTCAAGCTCATCGCCACGAACTCGACCGGCGGATTCACCACGACGGTGAACGCGCCGGAGCTGAAGCTCGAAACACCAGCACCGTCTGGCAGTGCTAGCACGATTGGCACCGTGACGTTCCAGGCCAACGACATCGCGCGGAAGATGCTGACGCCCACGGTCACCTTCACCGAGTACCCGAGGCAGTTCATCCAGATAGAGGAGTACAGCCCGGCCAGCGCCAGCTGGGTCACATTACCATCGCCGTTCGCGACGCAGTACAACGGCACCCTGACCAGCGCGTCGTTCTACGAGACAGAGCCCATGATAATAGCCGGCAAATACTTCGTGCCCAACTCGCAGGTCACCATCTACTTCGGATCCCAGACGATAGGCACGGCCACGACCAACTCCACAGGGTTCTTCAACGTCACGGTCACGGTGCCGGTGGTGTCCGCCGGGACCTACGCGGTCAAGGCCGCCGACCCGCTCGCGTACATCTACTTCAGCGGCAACACGGTGCCCACGGTCATCGTGACCCCGAACAAAGTGACGGCGGGCCAGTCCGTGACGGTCTCCGGCTACGCGTTCACCGCGGGCAAGACCGCCAACGTGACCTGGCTGGGCCTGGGCGTCGGGTACAATAACCAGACTTACCTGGCCACGAACGTCCCGATAGGGAGCAACGGGTACTTCTCCGTCGCGGTGAGCGTGCCCAGCCCCGTCTATGGCGGGGTCCACTACGTCTACGCGAACGACACTGCCAGCCCGCAGGACAAGGCATACGCCAAGGTCATCGTCAACCCATCGATAACGCTGAGCCCGAGCACCGCGCCGCTCGGCTCCACCGTCACCGTGACGCTGAACGGCCTGATGGTCGGGCAGGAGACCTGGACCTCGCCGATACCGAGTGTGACGACGGGGTCAGGATCCACATCGGCCGACGCTTACGGCCTGGCGCAGGACAACATACCCACCTACGTGACCGGCCTGAAGGGCAACATATACGGATACGCCACCTACAAGTTCATGGCCGCGGGCTACCCGATGCTCCACGCGATCGAGCTGGTGAACGAAACGGCGACGCCGAACGTGCTCGTCGCCACGGCGTGGCTCAACGTCACCGGCACCACGAACACCGAGGCCGCGACGACGAGCGCCCTGAACCAGATGAGCTCGCAGCTCACCACGATGGGCTCGACCCTCACCGCGGTGCAGGGATCGCTCGCGAACCTGCAGTCCGAGTACACGGCCCTCTCGACCGCGGTCGGCAACCTGGCCTCGACCCTCAACAGCGACTACAGCTCGCTCAGCAGCTCGCTGGGCTCGCTCAGCAGCTCGGTCAGCTCCGGCTTCAGCTCGATCAGCTCGACGCTGAGCTCCATCAACTCGGGCGTCAGCTCCATCCAGAGCTCGCTCAGCTCGATGAGCTCGACGCTGAGCTCCGTGCAGGCCGAGGCCGCCCAGATATCCAGCGTCAACAGCCTGGTGCTGGCGACGATAGTCATCGCGATAATAGTGCTCGTCCTCGAGGTAGTAGTCCTCGTGAGGCGCCGGTAGGGGAATCCCCTTTCCATTGATATTTTTTATTATTTTCCCCTTAGCAATATTCCTCCACGCGCCACTCCGAGGAGGCAGCCGCGCGCGGGACGGGCCGGCCCCCGCGGTTGACACCGTTGTCCACAGGCGTTGACTCCAAGCGATTTCGGCTGTCCCTCGCCACCAGTCCCCAGGCCATGAAGGGACTGGGGACGTTGGTCGGGTTCTGGTTCCTGGGGTTCGCGGTGGGTCTGATAGGGGACCTCCTGCTGGTGAAGGCCGGCGTCATCTACGCCCTCTGGGCGGCGCTCGTCGCCCTCCTGGGCAACTCGCTGCTGGTCCAGGGGCTGCTCGTCGGCGTGGCGACCGGCTTCATCAGCATGGTCTCCGTGCTGGCCTGGGCCTACCTGTCCAGGGAGCGCTGACCCTGGGCCGCGCCCCACTCAGCCTTCCCCGCTTTTTGCTTCCCCCTTCAACGATTTGTTTCCATCCCGCGATGCCCTCGCCGGCCTCGGGGCCGTCTCTGCCCCCCGGGCGGGAAACAATAAATTCCTCCGAGGGCCTGGCCGGCGAGTTGGAGCCGAGCTCCGGGGCGGTCCCCGAGGGGTACCTCATAAGGAGGGCCACCAGGGACGACCTGCCCGAGGTCATCAGGCTCAACAGGGAGAACCTGCCCGAGAACTACTCCGAGGACTTCTTCGAGGACGTCCTGGAGTCGAACCCGGACTCCTTCCTGGTGGCCGAGGGGGACGGCGGGAGGCTCGTCGGCTACATAATGTGCAGGGTGGAGGTCGGGTTCCCCCTGGTGGGCAGGTCGCCCATCACCAGGAAGGGCCACGTGATATCGATAGCAGTCGACCCGGGGCACAGGAGGAGGGGCCTCGGGACCGCGCTCATGACCGAGGGCATGAGGGCCCTGAGGGCCAGGGGCTGCTCCGAGGTCTACCTGGAGGTCAGGGTCAGCAATGAGCCGGCCATATCCCTCTACAGGAGGCTCGGCTTCAGGCCGGTCAGGAGGATACCGGGATACTACAGGGACGGGGAGGACGCGTTCGTGATGGCGAGGTCCCTCCGACCTTGACCGCGGGGTGGGCCTGCGCGGGCGACGCGCTCGTGGCCGCGAGCTACGCCGCGGCCGCCTACCAGGACCTGAGGAGCAGGGAGGTGGAGGATCTCACCTGGGTGCCGGCGGCCCTCGGGGTCGCCCTCATGGTCGCGCTGGGGCCCCGGGGGGCCCTGGTCCCGCTCGCCCTGAGGATCGCCGCCATGGCGGCCCTGGGGATCGCCGCCTGGAGGCTCGGGCTGGCCGCCTCCGGCGACGTCGCGGCGATGGCGCTGATAGGCGCGAACGGGTGCGCCCTCTCGCCGGTCCCGGAGCTGGCGGCCGCCATGGCGGCGGCGCTCGCCATCTGGGCCGCTGAGGCGGGGCTGAGGAGGGGCGCCGTCCTCGGCGTGGAGGAGGCGGCGACGGACCGCAGGTGGCTCCCCAGGAGGATCCTGGGCCCGGACGGGAGCGTCCTCGAGGACCTGTCGGGGGCCCCGCCCGAGGAGGCGCTGGCCGCGCTCGGGAGGTACAGGGGGAGGCCCGGGGTGCTCGTCGAGGCCTCCTATGGGGTCCCATTGGCCGCCGCGCTCGGCGCGGGGTACATCGCCGCCGTGGCCTCGCTCGCGGCGCTCGGCGCGTGCTGCCGAACCGTTCTCGGAAAATGTATTATAAGCTGCGCCGCCCGCCCGTGGATCGTGGGGAGCGGCGATGGTCGACTCAGTCACGCTGAGGGTCATGGAGGCCTACACGAGGGACGTGGGCCGGGGGGTCGCGCGCGTCGACTACGAGGTCATGGACACGCTGGGCGCCTCCACCGGGGACGTCCTGGAGATCAAGGGCAGGAAGAGGACCGTCGCCAAGTGCCTCCCCCTATACCCCTCAGACGAGGGGAGGGGCTTCATAAGGATAGATGGGCTCATAAGGAACAACGCCGGGGTCGCCATAGGGGACACGGTGGTCGTCAGGAAGGCCAAGGCTGTGCCCGCCGAGAGGCTGACCCTGGCGCCGCTGGAGAACGTGCCCCCCATAGACGAGCGCTACATAGCGGACGCCCTGGAGGGCATACCGGTGACCAAGGGGGACACGGTGATGGTCCCCTACTTCGGCGGCAGGCTCACCTTCCAGGTTGTGTCCGTCCAGCCGCAGGCGGACGCCGTGGTCATCACCCAGAGGACGGCGATAACGGTGTCCGAGAGGGCCGCGGAGCTCAGGGGGATAAAGCACGTCACGTACGAGGACATAGGGGGCCTGAAGGAGGAGATACAGAAGATAAGGGAGATGGTGGAGCTCCCCCTCCGCCACCCCGAGCTCTTCGAGAGGCTCGGCATAGAGCCCCCGAAGGGCGTGCTGCTCT
>Ga0080005_118628_pt1 | contig 82337 bp, 76 predicted proteins | sample JossMetagenome_2_FD_69208 | JGI IMG/M metagenome (GOLD analysis project Ga0080005, IMG submission 69208) | Hot spring sediment microbial communities from Joseph's Coat, Yellowstone National Park, USA - JC3_ASED (SPADES assembly) (version 2) | ecosystem: Environmental > Aquatic > Thermal springs >...
GTCCGCGGGTACCGGCGTGCTCCCCAAAGCTACTTATTAGATCATACGCACCTGAGAGATATCTGTGGAGACGTTCCTTCCTCCCCTCCTCAATTACATCTGCCTCTTTCACGATATTCCTCAGACCCTCAATAACCTTCCTAAAGAACTTTATAGACCCCTCGTAGTCGTTACTATAATACCTTACAAGACCCTCCCATAGATCTGCAGATATGTCCTGCAACCCCACAGTACTTAAGAGAACCACTACCTCATAATCCATTCTCTCCCTTATCACGCGTGCGTAGCTCTCCACTAGGTTCGATACTTTTTGCGGGAGAAAAGGCGATATTAAATGCTTAAACTCATCAGGGTATACTAGCATCTCATACTGCTTTGATCCACTTTTAACGATAAGCGATATCAGGAGGACTTCAAGGAAATAACCTATGGGGATGCCGTAACGGAGGTGCATTTCAGTGAGGTCTAACACGTGGGTAATTAATTCCATTTTCAATTTAACGACTAAATTTTCATTAACTTCTTTCACTACATCGCCCTCCTCATTAAATACCCTACTTACGTGCACCCTCACATATATATCCAATCCTCTATCGAAGTTTGGTAAGTCGAGGATGGAGCTGTAATGTCTAGCGAGTTCCGTAGGTAGTTTTACTCCCACGATATAAAGGTGCCGCTCTAGCTTCTCAACAAATAGTAATACCACGGGCCCATCCCCGCTACACATCTTAAAACCCTATCCTCCAGCGCCCTAGCTATGGCATAAGCTAGGGGGCACAGGCACTGTTTCGCCAAGGATCTTATAGGCAACATCGAAAGAAAATGACCATCCTTCAGTCGTCAGTATGGTATTGCATGTATTGCTTACAATGGTTATCATTGATGTATGCACAGAAAATCCACAAATGTGTACCCGGCAAACTGCTGAGTCGGGCCAAGCCTGAGGTAATTTGTTCATTTGGGTGATGCGTGTTGGGTTAATCATCAATGCTATGGCTGTCATTGCCGAAATTTAATACCTATCAATCATTTTTAGTTCTTAAAGTGTTCAATCAAATTCATGGCATTGGCGGTATTATCCTATATTCCCTTATTTCGCCGGTCTCTGCATCGATTATGTACGTGAATGATCCGTATGAATTTTTAACCTTAAACATCCCGGAGAGCCATAAATAATTCCTCCACTCGGTTTTAGGCGCACTAGACTCTGCATGAAACACGAAGTTTACATGCGATTGAAATGCTGTAAACTCTATCCCTTCAACGTTTGGGTACTTCCTCTTCAGATCCTCAGCAACGATTTGCTCGGCGTGGTCCTTACTAACCGGCATTAGGCATAAAACGTTGCCGGCAATATAAATTTTCTGTAATAATGAGGATGAACAATGAGGATTGCTAGCATCATGGCATGATGATTTACTTGGCTTCAATAATCTCACCAATTGATTACCTATTACCACAACCAGTAACCGATCGGTTACCGGCTCACCCTAGCGGTGGCGATACCAATGCTTGGAACCGGTGCAAGTCGTGTGGGACGAACGAGTTATGCTGACATAAATTCCTTTTTAAAGCTTTCTATCCTTGTTGCTCAGGGTTTTGGTTCCTGCACCTGCTTTGCATTATCCTGCTTTTTTCATTACATGATTGGATGCAGAGTCTCAGTATTTCGCTTAGTGATAGTTCGCACTCTATACCGTGTGCGTTCTCTGCGGTTGCCCTGAACTTGACTCTGTGGTTTGGCTGTAGGTTATACTTTACATCGCATATTCGCGGGCCTTGGTAGTTGTTGTAGTTGAAGCATACCGAGGTGCTGGTTGGGAACCAGGTTGCGGCTACGGGAGACGGGGTTGGTGGTATGATTAGTGCTTGGCCGTCTGGGCTCCCTATGTTTTGGGAGTACACTAGGAAGAGTATTAGAGACTCCTCACCAGCAATATCAACACTGACGGCATTGCCCCAGGCCCAGACGCTCGGTGATCCGTGGATCTGCCTATCCCCATCGTAAATCCCCACCCATCCTCTCGAATTCCTCGCAACAAACCTCTCACCAAGTTTCCGGTATTTTACCCTAAACCTGGCGGCGCACTGGAGGTACTGCCCGTACTGATTCCCGGTTATGCCTAGGTACTCAAACCTCGGTTTAGACACGATACCAAAGACGTAACCACTAACAAATCCAGCCGCAAGGCCACCTAAGAAGCGGCCCACGGCAGTAGCAATGATGTCCCACCAACTCATTGAGGCTTTGGTATCTTCGCGGTTTTAAGCATTGCCTACGCAATAGCCTTAAATTGATTGCTAATTACGTGTAGTAAATGCTGGGGCTTCGTAGGTTTTTCGAGGTCATGAAATGCCTCGATGATTTCCTAACGGGGGGCTGGTGAGGGTAGGTTGGGTGGGGGCGCCCGTGTTATTGAGTATGTGGCTGAGGTGTTGATGGGTACCACCTTAGCACTATATATCTCAGCCCCCATCATTTACTTAATCATCGCGGTCTACTTGAAGGTACCGATTGGTGTGGCTTCTAGGGAATCGCTGTTGTTTGCATTACTATTTCTCACGGTGTTCTTCGCATCATTTGATTTATTGGCCATTGAGGGCTTTGTGTCATTGGTGCTAGGGCTCAGGAGGCTAGCCGGTGCATTGCCCGCATTGATTAATGGGTCCGAGACGCCTAAGGGTGTCCCTAAATGCATGAATGATTACTTCAGGGGTGATGCTGGCGAGGTTCTCAGCAGAGTGCATAGGTACTTGCTCCTGCCTCTCTACTTATACCTATTTGCCATACCCCTCACTATTTTCATACCATTCATGATACTTATCCTAGGTTAATAATTACTTATCGGTATCCTCACCATCATCGCTTCTTGAGATACTTATTCCATCGTCGCCTCTTGAGAAAGCCTTTGAGGATGCTACTAAAGTCATCGTAGAGACCGTGGTGAGGACTGTTTTGGGGGTCCTCGGTATAGTAATCACCATAGCCTTCTCCGTGGGCTCCTTATTCATTCGTGGTCGTGCTGAGCCTGAGGGCGTAACAATCGTGGGTAAGCAGTGGCCAAAGGCATCCTCTAGCTTTATTAGTGATGTTAGGTTCTTCATGTTTGAGCAGTTCGCTTTTGCCATATTCATAATCATAATCTCTATGACCATATCACCCATCATTGCCATATCACTCTTTGTACCCTTAACCCTGGCAATCACAATAGACCTAATAGCATACATAATGCTGGCCATCACAGTGATTAAACGCACGCAATCACCAAGTGGTAATCAAGGAGGGAGCCAGGTAGGCTAAGGGGTCCGTGGGGCTAGGGCTTTGGGGCCTTAGGTCTTGAATATACTTATTACGGTGTATCCGGCCAGTAGCCCCAGCAGTGGTGCGGTTACTAGTCCGTCGACTTGTCCATAGGCTCCAATCGTTACTGAGCCCATGCATGCTGGCACTAGCCGGGGTATTGAGTGGAGGGCTAGTGCTATGGCTACATCGATGATTAGGCTCCCAACAACGATTGAGGCGTAGAGCATGAATAAGAGCGGCTTCCAATCACTGCCCACTCTTCACTCCTTCCCACGGGCGTAGATCGGTGGTGTTGTTGAGCCGATAATTATCGAGGTTGTGAATGTGGCTATGCTGTCGAGGTTCATGGATATTAAAGTGCAGGCTTGGGCTGGGTTCACAGTAACTGCTAGGTACAGGGCTACAGCTATCAGCGTGTAAACGGCAATTATGTTCAGTAAGTATCTGGTTAAACCGCTTCTCGACTTACCCCTGGCAAGTAGTAAATAAGCTATTGCGACCAGCACCGCATTAGTAATTATTGCGGTTAGGTTCACATAGAGGTTATCACCACCGATGATTAATGGCGAATCCAAGCCGAGGATTTGGTTAAAGATTGATGAGCCACCAATGTGAGTTTGGATTGTTAGGGCTGTGTATGTGGCTAATGCGAATATGATGGTGAGTACGGTGATGCGTGTTAATATGCTGCTCATTACATAATCTGCTCCACGCCCAACTTTATAAGCGTTAACAACGGTGGCATTGATGGACCAAATAATTAGGAAACGAGGAACATTTAACTAAGCCAGACCTCTCGGTGTTGTAGTAATTAACGCCCTCGCTGGGTCATCGGCATAAATGAGCTTCGCAGACAATTCATTACCATGCCAATACTCAATAATAACCTCATATAGGCAGTACCTATCAACACTGCCAAGCAAATCCCTGGCAATGCGCAAGCCAGCGCTGACTGCCTCATCAATCGTTGATGCCCTGACCTCCACGGGGGATGAATAGATCGTCCCTATACATGAACCAAGGCATTGAGTAAGCCTTAGCCAGTCATAATTAAGGATTAGCCTAACCTGCAAAGGCGAAATCCACAATCCCCGATTACTCCGTATTTTCGAATCCTTAAAAGCCCCTAAGCGATTCGGTATTGATGTCTTCTGGCATTAACCTTCATTGCTCCGAGGGTGTGGGTGGTGCTTGGGTTGATGTTAGGGGCTTGGTCTACATGCTAGGCACAGGTGGCTATAATAAGTTGTTGAGGTTGTTGGGTAAGGCTGGTTACGAGATACATAGGTCAAGGTCTTCGACATGGGTAAAAGGTAAGAAACCATGCAACGAATTGATTAAGGAGATTAATGAATTGGTTGAGAAAATAACCAGTGAGGAGGAGAGAGGAGGGGCTGGAGGCAGTGAGTGTAGACCAGCCGACATAGGGAGTATTATAAACGCCGTTGTTGGTAGGGTTTCTAGCCTAATACCAAGCCTTAAGGATGCTGTTGATGAGGTGGGTGTTAATCTTGAGGCTGGTAACCACGTTATGCTTCTTGGTGGTCCTGGTAGTGGTAAGACACTAATCCTTGACGCAATCTATGAGGCTTCAGGCAACCCGCTTTATGTTAATATGGCTGATGCCTCTGCGGCAGGCATTGAGGACTTAATCATTGAGGCCGGGTGCTTTGACGTTATCCTACTTGATGAGGTTGATAAGGCTAGGAATGTGGCGTTGAGTCCGCTGCTTCAGCTTCTGGATCACGGCAGTAGGTTGAGGATTACTAAGAGTGGTAAGGCGACTATAATTGAGGTACCCTGGGTTAGGGCTGTGGCTGTAGCCAACCCATTCAACCCGAGACTTAGGGCTAGTAACTGGTGGATGCCTTTAATGGATAGGTTCGTGCTCATTGAAGTACCACAACCAAGCATCGATGAAATAGTGGCTTTCATGGGTAAGGTGACTAATGCCGAAATGCCGAGCTGGGTTAGGGAGTTGATTGAGAAGTACATAGACGTCATTACATTGAGGAAGGCTGAACAAGCCGCAAAATACATAGCAGCATCAGTGAGGAGGGGTAGGAGTGGGGACGCTGTAAAGGGGAGGGTTGAGGTAATGCTGAGGACAACTAGGATTATGGCTAATAGGCAGTGGAGTACTGAGGGTTGAGGTTACCCTACTTATGGCTCCTGTGCATTGTCTGTGGTGGTATTGCCCTTGCCGTTGTAGCATGTGTCTTGGGGTACTCCTTTAAACTAACCCTCTTGAGGGCATGTTCTTTTCCTATTCTTCCCTATGGGTGATTAACGTATTGTTGATGAACTATGGAGGCGTTGGGTTATATGTAGAGTAGTGCAATGATGGCTTAGCGGTACTTAAATCTGCATAACACTTTTAATTATCCTTACACTTAAACTCCCCGTGAAGCGCAGTGTTAATTTACCCAGTGAGGTCGGTATCATGCTTAGTAAGCTTAGTAAAGTATTGTGGAGGCTTGACTTAGTTGACTACGTTGTAATTACTGGTAGTGTTGCTAGGTGCCTGGCTGGTGAGGTTGATTGTAACTTGGTTGGTGACCTTGATGCATTGTTGACTGGTGAGGCTGTGGTGAGGTTCTGGGATTTAATTAAGGGCTTGCTTAACGAGGGTTTTCAACCAGTCTACGACCTAATCAATAAGCCGCCGGTAATTGAGGAGTGGAGGCCATGCCAAAGCCAGTACTACGCACACCCACTAGCATTAACAATAAACTGTGAGAGGCACCTAGAATGCTTAAGGCACCAATACGGCAAGTCCTGTAAGAGGGTTAACCTAGACATAATGGTTAAGTGCACTGAGGTCGATAAGGTGCCTTACAGCGAGAGCTTCGTGAGGTTAATACCCAGGGATAAGTATGATTACGCGCAGGATAAGCAAGCCCTCATGAAGGCTGGGCATGAGGAGTTTATGAGGTGCAACTGCGTAAGTGAGGTCACAGGAAACATTAAGCAGTCAAGTGAATTAAGAATGAGGTACCTAAAGGGAGAAGTAAAAATAATGTGCAGGGAAACGAAGGCGAGAACATGCTGACGCTTATTATTAAGTATTCACTGAATCTTTTAAATTATTTTTTAAATTTTTTAGTGAAATATACAGTTCCGTTGCAGGTGTCTACCTTAGTATTGTTATTGATCTCGCTACTCTTTACCTATGCGGCGGCGCTTAACAAAAAAATCCAGGTATTGCCTATCACTACTCTCATTCATATTTTTAATGCTAGGACTTGTATTGTTTCTCATGTCCATCTTCTTATCCATGTTAATGCCGACTGCGAGTCCTAGTAGCGGTACTGTAACCTCCTACGGGTATTTTGGGGTGGTTACAGGTATCGTCGGTGCGACAATCGCCTTAGTTGATGCATTCATAGTTAAGCCATACTTTAAAAAGGTTAGAATAACGGGTAATAATCTTGGTGTTGATATTAATGGGGGTACGGTCAAGAATAGCAGTGGGAAGGAGATAGATAAGATTCGTTTTTCCGGCTCGGTTATTCAGTGCTCCCTGAGACTTAGGTCTGAGCACTTCGCTGTACCGATATATGCTAGGAATGCTATTGGTTGGGTTGCGTTAGTTAACAAGGCATACAACGATATTGAATTACACTCTGGTTACGCACCCTGGGCTTACTCACATCACTATGTCCTAGACATCGTCGGTGAGGAATCATTAATCCTATTCCTCATACCATGCCCTTATGAACCATGCACTAATTATGTTGAGCAGTTAAAAAAGAATTTAAGCGAAATAGGAAGTATCGATTTAATATTCCCAGTAAGGCCAACAGACATACGCAGTAGTTGGGATAGGGGCTTAGCCACCGAGATTAGGATAAATGCTACCGAGTTAGGTAACTTGGTGCTTAGGGTTAGGGTTGGTGGTGAGAATACTATAATTTACGAGGATGAATACGAGTTGAGGAATGTGATTAATGAATGCCTAAGTAATTACAGAGAAGATGATTAAATGGACTACAGCAGGGTGAACTAAACTTAGGCTAAGAATCTAAGTGAGTCATAGTGAGGATTTTTAGCCATGGTGGTGGGCGTAGCTTAACCATTTGAGCAGCTCCCTAATGTCAGGGTCAATGCCTGTTATGTAAGTTATGCCCTAATCGCAAAATATTGTTTAATCATGAGTTTACCTCATAATCACGGTGATGAAAGACCCAGCATAATAAAGTCAATTAGGGAAACCAGCCGAATAGGGCTGGGGTTGTGGTTAAGGGGTTTGTTGGCTTATGGTTTTTGTTGCATTCACAAAAAATGATGTTAAGGCGTCGATAATTTCACTAGGCCTAGCTTTAAATAGTGATAATACGCATTGCCGTATTAATTCCTCAAGATGCTTATCATACTCCTTCGGAATATTGTATGAGGTGCCACTTGCCATGGCCTTTATAACCTTGAGTAATTGATCGAGTGCTTGTATGAGGAGTTCAGCGTTATTCATGAATTCCTCCAGGTATCTTGAAATCTCTGAGTACTTCCTCACTCTCATCATCCACTGGTGGGCACTTACTCTCATTCTCGGCTAGGCAGTACCTACTGGTTTGCTCGAAAAGCCCCATGCAATTAACCAGCGGTAAGTCAATGATGATTGAGTATGCATAAGCCATAACCAACCCACGTGTTAAACTAACCATTGCATTAAACATGTCCTTACATTCAGGGTACTTTGGGGCATTAGGTGATTGCTGCACTATACTATTGACCTTATCCCTTAATTTATCGAATTCACTCGATAAGCCATCCATACCCCTAAACCTCTTGAGCACATAATCAACACACCCATAATCAGTCTCATTATAGCCGCTGAAAGGCTGTTTATTTTCCACGCTTCTACTGAGGATGATGATTGAGAAGTCCTTAACCTTCGTGAAAAGGTCATTGATCCTTTGGCTAAGCTCTTCACGCTCCTTCTCACCCAATTCACTCAACAGGCCTGCTACAGCCTTATCAGTCAATTGAGCCACCAATTGCTTAGCTGCACTTGGCCTCTTAAGAAGGTCGTAGAGCGCCCACTCAAGGTCCACGAGTGCCTTGGCATTATGGCCGTAATCCCTCTTTAGGAATTCAATTATTTTCTCCCTATCTCCATAAACAACCTCATTACATTTTTTCACATGCCTCGTTACGATTCTTCCCGTTTGAGCATCTAACTTAACCTTTCTAGTGAATTCACATATAATGCGCATTACGTAATATACGTGGGTTTTCGCAAGCTTCTCCGATGCCTGTTGCAGGTGAAACAATGCCCTCCTCCTGACTCCCTCCTCGGAATTTACTGAAAGTGACCTGAAATGCATTAAGTCTGTACGGGCTTCCTTAAGATAACCCAACAAAACACTCCTCACATCATCCTCAACAGACATTAAAAGCCGTGGCTAGTGATTTTATATACTTTTCTTTAACTCCTCACTCAATGCCCTCCTTATCGCCTTCAGCACCTCCCGCCCAAATTCGTCAGTGTGCTTCCTGGCCACCTCCTCAGCTCGATCCCTATCCTCACCTGGCTCGTGCATGATTAGGTTCCTTATTTTATTGACCCTCATGCCTTCGAACTTGCATGTTAGGCTGTAATCATTACAGAATTCCTCGGCCCATGAATCGCCGCTTTTCCCTTTATAACCCATTAACGAGGCGAGCATTTCGAAGGCTATGAAGAACTTCAGGAACTTGTCCACAGGGTCTGCGTCGAGATCTCCTAAAGCCCACCACCTAACAACCCTCAGCAACTCTTCAGTCCCTCATTGATGTTGAGGTTTTGTAATGTATCTTTAAACTTACTCATCAATTTCATAACCCGTTACTGACAAACAGTAACTCCATAAAAATTCACAGTGAGAATAACGAAACATATGGAATGAGGAAAGGATTTAAAATCATGATGCCTAACTCATTATAATGAGTTATGAGGAATTGTTCGTTAGGTTGTTGCTTGAGAATTTGAGGGGTAAGCCACGTCAAGTCTCAGCCATAGCCTTCCAAATCTCCTTAGCATACATGATAGCGTACGCATTTAGAAAAATACCATGTATGGGCATGTTCATATTACCACTGACGATAGTACTTTGGATGATTGCCTTGGTTTTTAATTGGTGGTTGATTAATAAAGTCTCGATTGATGAGGTTGCGAAAGATGTAGTCGGTATGTTACCCGAGGTCATTAAAGAACTTAAAGAAGACATCTCCATTGAGGCGTTCATTAATAAAGTTATTGAAAAACTAACATCATCCAATAAAATTAGTATTAGGAATGACCTTAAGGTCTTTGCGTTATTTGCAGTTATCGCAATTCCTTACATACTTGCCCTGGTATTCACCTTCCTATTTATTGAACGTGTGCTCGGCTTACCAATAATGAACCTACAAGGTATGTATTCGGCTAAAGCCGTATTCTGGATAGCGTTTATTTACGAGATCCTCAGTGCTTTACGTGAAGCTGAGGTGCACGGGGACATTATGGGCATTGTTGAACATGAGCTTATCAGGAACGTGTTTGATATTACTATGCTAAGGTTTACTACGTTGGCATCAATAGTGAAAGGAGCCTTTGGACGTAAATTGCCGAAAATACTTAGGAAAATACTTATGATAATAGCGATAGTGATTAACGATTTACTTACACCATCACCAATCATGAGCTTATTAACCCATGAAAATGAGAAGGATAATGAGTCGCCCATGGCTACAGTATTAATACCCTGTAATGAATTGGTGATTGAGGAGAATAGGATGGACCCGCTTGTTAATGAACTTATGACGCAATGCATCGAAAACCTACGAATAGCCTTCTCAAGTCTTGGAGCTCAATCACTCTGCGTGGATAGAACAACTATAGACAGTATAGTGAATAACCTGAGGACAATACTGAGGAATTGCTCAAGGAAAAGCCCAGATAGTGGGGTGAGTGTACATGAGGAGACCTGTGACGTTAGTGATGTTGCCGGTATACCTCAACTCCTCAGTGCCAGATTACTCCAATGCATTACAAAGGCGTTAATCGAATTTCCAGGTTGCATCGAAAATGAAGGCTCGTTAACAGTCTTTATGCTTTCGATAAAGAATTTCGAAATTAAATACCAGGTTAATGCGTTGAAAAGCTTAGACTTTACCTCCACCTATGATGGCAAGGGCAAAAATGTAAGAGGATGGGGAAGATTTAAGATAAAAGAATACACTTGCAAACCGCGGAACACCGATGCTGTATTAAAGATCCCTATTATAGCGGCCACGGGAATCCACAAGGCAAACCTAAATCTCATACTAACAAAACAATTAGCAAGTGGCTACACCAATAACCCTAATCCCAATGCCCCAGAGAGACGGGGCACCCCTTGACTTACCAAGGGCCATAGAGAGTTAATGTTAGTGCTTAGGTGCCTTCACTGCAGCTTCTAAGGTTCCACGCCGATTAAGTACCGAGGATTAGGTTTCATGGATGATACAGTACAAATGCAGCGAATGCATTTCAACCCTATAGGAACACTACAGAAAAGGCAAGTCTAGACCATGTATAAAGGCTAAACCTTGACGAATCTAATCATCATAAATTTAGGATTTAAGTCAAGGCGGTTGAGCATTGAGTTTTTATAAACCGCTTGAGGCGTTGAGAGTAGTTACATATGCCTGGGCAATGCTTTAAATCACGTGGTGGGTAATGCCTAGATGGGTTCGTATTGGTTGAGTATCATAACCACGGTCTTGAGTGGTTTCATGGGTTACGTCTACGGCATCGTGACTAAGCCAAGCTTCAGGTATCTGGGTATAACCGGTAACCTACTCGGTGCCTCACCACCATTCTCAGCAATATCATCTCAAACGCTTCAGTGTAGTGCAAGGTTTGAGGTAGCCTATCTCTGGGGCCTTCGTAAGGGGCCTATAGCGAGAAACTCGAGGGGTTGGGTAGCGGTTTATAATGATGGAGGCGGTGGGGTTCATAATGCATCTACGGTATGGGCTTGGGATCACGCAGTCAGTGTTGACGTTGTTGGCGAGGAGTCATTAGTCCTCTTTCACGTATACCCGGTAATAAGCGATTCAAACGAGCCGGCGCTAATCGTGATACCATCACCAAAGCCGCAGTCCAACACTTGGCATCCGTATGAGTCATTTCGATGCATTGATTACAACGATTACTTAACCAGGTTAAATGGAGACCAGCAGCTTCGGCAGCAACTCTCGCAGGTATGCGATATTAAGGCTAATGGGGACTTCAAGTTAGAGTTCATGGTAGCCTCGGAGAATGCGCATGGAATTGGGGTAGCTAGGAAGGCACTTACCCTACGTGAGGCATTGGATAAGTGCCTCAAATCACGTGGAGGTAAGTCAATAAAGTGAAGGCTGTGAAAACCACACTCACTGTGATATATCCGTGGTATTCCAGTCAGCGCTTACTCTCAACCTCAATCCCTTAAGCGTCTTCTGCCCATTCCTACACGTAACCTGGACATAAATCCTGTATTCGCCAGGTACTAAACCATCCTGAAGCCTAGCGGCACATCCCAACCTAGGGTCAAAGATGTCACGTTTTGCAATCCAGGCAATTAATGGCCCACACGGATTAACCTTATCATCGCAGTGCCACAGTATGGGTAAGCATGCCTGCTTATTCGCATCTAATGGCATTATGGCTATGTTCGCGTACCTAACATCATTCGGCCTAATCATAATACTCGGCAATCCATCAGCCCACGTGACGTCCTGCCAATCCACATACTCATCACTCGGTGCGTGGTAGTTGGCAGGGCAATTAGAAGGCCACCTAGTAATCCTAACCTGGAAAACGCACTTCTCACCCAGTAATTCCGGGAACCTCAATCCTTAAGATAGGAACAGCTACCCACCTCCTGTAAATGAAGGGTGCTATGGTAACGACAGCAATTAAGACACCAGTGAATACCTCAGGCCCAACCTCCTTAGGATAATAAATGTATAGGTAGATGTCGAGCCCAATTACGAAAAGGACGCTAACTATCCAAGATATAAGACGCGCTTGACCAATATGCCTAGTCAGGTACCCCGCTAATATTGTTACCGTGAGTACTAGGCCTATTAGGTGTGGTGGTGTTGGTGGTAGGAGGTTTAGTGCTAAGTAGACTACGCCGACCATAATATGGGGAGTGGTGGGAAGGCGAAGAATGTATGGGTTGTTTGATGCCATGTATTTCAACACCCTCAATGCATGGTTTATTACCCTGGTTGGTTTGGGTTTATGGGTGGTGGGTTCATGCGGCACTCACCATCACGGCATTACTCATAATTAGCCGTGAATAATTATAAATATTGTTATAAACTGAAGTGCATTAAGTAAAGCTTAAATATTATTGAACTATGCAGTACTGAATGGGGAGTGGCTCTGGTGTTGATTTGTTTAGGGGTTTCAATGAGGGTGAGGTTGGTGAGGTTCTTCGCAAGTGTGTTGGTTGTGGTAGGTTCGTTCTCATTGGGCCGCCGAGGAGTGGTAAGACGTTCTTCAGGAAGAATTACATAGAGGGTAGGCTTGGTGCTGGAGTCACTGTTGATGAGCATACGCTAGGCATCACCACAACCACCAAGACCGAGGATGAGGAAGCCAAGGGCGAGTTGGGGCTTCTTGGGAAGGTTGTGAGGATTCTTGAGGGGGTGATGCCTTGGATTAGGAGGTTGAGGGATAGTGCGGAGGTTGATGTTGAGGAGTTGAGGAGGATCCTTGGTGATAGGGCTCCCAGGTCTGTTGTTGAGGGGGCTAGGGGGATGATTGGGGACTCACCACACAGGGCTTACTACATACCGTGGGATAGCGATGAGGTGAGGAAGTGCATGGAGGAGCCCAGTGCATGCGCCTTCGGTGCGAATGTTGGTAAAGCATTGGGGTTGATCAAGGAGGCATTTGGGGATAAGAAGAGGATTAAGTGGTTTAGGGCTGAGTACATACCGCCGGGTCTTGTCGAGGAGGTCATCGAATTAATCAAGGAGAAGGGTGAGGATGGGGCTAAGGAGGTGTTGGAGGACTGGGTTAATGCGTACTTCGAAGCCGTTGATACTTTGCGTAAGGTTCTGGGTTTGGGGGAGGATTTGCTTAGGTGGGAGGAGTCGTCCGTGGCGTTTCTAAGCAGTTTCGTGAATAACATAGCCAGTTACGTGATTGGTGGCTTAGCCGCAACCCCACTGATGGGTGCGGCTGCCCTAGCCCTCATCTCAGTGCTCACGTACATTGCATTCAAGAAGGAGGGAGAGAACTACCTCAAGGAGATCATTGGGTTGAGGAGTAGCCTTGAGAGATTGTTGGTGAAGGGACCAGATGGTAGGCTTGATTTCAATGAGTTGGGTGAGTTGTTGGTTTATAGGGTTGCCTACGCAATGGGGATGGGTTATGACGAGGCAAAGAAGGCACTAATGGACATAACAGGCTTGAGAATGGATGAGCTGGAGAGGAGGGTTAACGAGATTGAGGAGAAGATTAAGGAGCTTGAGGAGAAGATTGAGTTATTCAGGCAGGAGGTGCCTGCGGGCATAGTCACGGCTGATGTTGGTGAGTTCGCGAAAGGTAGGATTTACCCAAATATCAAGGTTGAAAACGGTGAGTTTAGGATTAGGGTTGAGGATGGGTACCACAGCATTGTTAGGGCTAGCAAGTTCAATGAATTGATCAGTGATGTTGAGAGTAAGCTTATGGATAATGGTGTTGTTGTGGTTGTTGGGCCTAAGGGTATTGGTAAGTCCACGTTGGCTGCAGCCGTGATTTGGGAGTTGCTCGTGAATGGCGATATTGGACTAGTTGCACGTGTCGATATGCTTGACAAAGAGAATTACTCGGAGTTTGCCACGTTCATTGAGAACTACGGTGAGGCGTTCAGTGAATACTTCGGTAGGTTGCTCATACTCTACGACCCAGTGTCGACTAAGGCCTACGAGAAGATGGGCGTTGACGTGGAGGCACCCATACAAACAAGCATCGAGAGGACAGTAAAGAACCTAATTGATGTTGTAAATTCAATAAGCTCCAAAGCAACGAAACCGCTCACACTCATCGTACTACCAAGCGACATCTATAATGCACTAAACAGTGACATGAGAGCTAAATTAGAGAGCCACAGTCTCGATGCCGCGCAGGAGCTCATCAACACCGAATTCCTAGCCGAGTTAATTAGGGAGTACACGAAGACCAGGGATAAACCCAGTGGGTGCGCATTAAGCAATGATGTGCTCAGCAAATTAGCCGGCGAATTAGCAGAGTTTGACTCCGGCCACGCACTAATAGCCAGGCTAGTTGGCGAGGAGCTGGCGAGAAACAACTGTAATGTCAGTGATGTCGAGAAGTTAATCAGCGAGACTAGGGGTAAAGCCGAGGCATTCATAATACTACACATAAACGGATTATTCAAAGTCGATGAAAATCCCAACACAGCCAAGGCCTTGGTTGAGGTCTTCGCATTGAGGAGACCATTCGTTGATTCAGTGAGGCCCGGCGACCCAATACTGACGCCAGGCATTGTTGAGTTGATTGGCGAGGAGAGGAGGGCGAGTTTGCTCCAGAGTGCTGAGGGTGGGGAGTTGAGGGGTTGGCTGGCCCATAGGCAGCACGACCTAATTGAGGAGGCGATTAAGAAGCTACTTAAGTGCATTGTAAGTGAGGGTGAGGAATGTAAGGAACTTGGTGATGCATTGAAGCCCTGGAAAACAATAGGAGTTATGGAGACATTGATGGAGGTCTCGGAAAAGGTGAGTAATGTAGACAGTGCCGTTGAGTACTTCGCCAGTAACTACGGCAAGGAACTCACAAGCGCACTAAAGGTCTTCAGCAATGAGTGCTGGAAAAGAACCACATTAATCATTGGGCTCGCCTTAGCTGGGCGTCCTATAGTGCCTAGGCCCGAGGACTTACCTAGTGATGTTGTTGGGTCCCTTGGTAATGCCTTAAATAGATGTGGTGTTGATGATTACCTACTCGTTGGTGACGAAATCCCACCATTAATACGACGCCTAATCAGGAATTACGCACGTGCCTTGGCCGATGCATTCATCGATAGGTACAATGAGGCTGTTGCCGAGGTGAGGAGAGTTCTTGGCATCGCCAAGGATAGGGGTGGTTTTTATCCTGCTGAGGAGTTTTATGGTCTTGGGCTAGCCTCGATAATCGCCAAGGCTGTTGAGTTGAATAAGGATGTTGAGTCCGGCGGTGCTGATGCTGCATTGTACATAGTGCCATTCGCCATACAATATGTTGTATCGGCACATCTCATTATGCCAATATTGGATGCCTTAAGGCCGTTGCGTGCTGAGTCGCCGCATAGGTACCTCGAACTACTAGCCCTCGCATCGAATAGGACGAGCCTCGACCTTGTCGCGGTTGGGCACATACTTGGTGAGTTGAGTGAGGTCCTAGGCAGTTACGGTTATGAGGTTGAGGGGCGTGCTTGGTCCCTCGTAATTGCAATACGTGCCTACGCCGGCCTACTTATGAATTACCTTGGTTATTTCAATAGGGAGGGGGTTGAGGGTATGGTTCGTAAGGTCGCCGATTTACTCAATGAGTTGGACAAGCTCAGTCCCAGCCTAGGCGTCATAGCATGGGCGGATGCGTTAGACCTAGCGTTAAGGCATGGGAATGTGAGGAGACTTATGGAGGAGAAACTAGGCATCAATGTGGTTAATAAGGCTAGTGAGGTCCTTGGTAGACTAAGCAAGATGAGTGGTGAGGTTCAGGAGTTAATGGGCGATAAGGAATTCATGAGTTATGTCGAATCCAGGTTCGTAAAGGCTGATGAGAAGGCAGTTAAGATAGCAATCCTTGATGCAGCATCGCATCTTAAGCACGCATTGGCGATTTATAGGCTTCATAATGACGAGCTTGATAAGGCGGAGGAACTATTTAACGAGGCAGCTAAGGAGAGTAGGAAAATCGGTGTTTACAAAAACTACCTAGTTGTATGTGGTTGGGCATTGCGTACTGAGGCGATCAAGGGCTTGGTTGGCGATGAGTTGGTTAATGGGTTTAGGCAATTGTACGAGGAGACCTTTAATAAGAAGCATTTCAAGTACACGGCTGAGTACCTCAGTATTGCATCGGGTATACTCGGTAATTACCTCGTATCCCTAGCCCTAACGGGTGATCATGAAACGATAAGCAAGTTACCTGAGGAGCATTGGCGAGTGCTGAACGCCAATAGGAAAACCTCGGTCCTGACCAGGCTTATGCTCAACGCCTTACTCAGTTCAAAGGATAGAAAGGACCAACTAGGCAGCGAGCTTAAGGATAAGCTTGTCGTTGAGTCTCGGGAGTTGATTGGTGCCTTCAGACCTCGTATGTATATTAAGTTCCTGCCCGCGTTAAGTGTTGCCTTCGGGATAGTAGGGCTTGAGGGTGGGTATGAGGAGTGTAAGTCAATTGAGGATCCAACGAAAAGGAGGGATTGTAGAGGCGCTGTCTTGGCTGCCGCAGATGACAGCGATGCCATTTGGTGGTTAAGATGGAAGTTAACTCATGGTTTTCATAAACAAATTTCAGGGAATGAAAGGTCGGGTTGGCTTAGGGAGCTTGGTTTTGATACCAATGCGTTGATTAGTGAATTTGAGAAGCTGGTGGGTAGGCTTGATGGCAAGTCCCTAGTCCAATTAAACGCTCCCAGAAGCTCAATGGCTCAGTTAGCCCTCATGCTCCACGCATTGATTAATGGCGATGAGGGACTAGCCAGGGCACACGCACTCAGAGGGACTGTGAGGGCTACCGGTAATAAGTTGCTCACGAAGTTGTTCCTTGAGGCATACAGGGCGTGTTATGACTTAAAGAATAGTGAGGAGTCTAGGCGTGCCATCGCAAAGCTCTTCCTCTACCACGTTTAGTCCTGAGGAGTAGTTTCGGTTTTTGGGTTGCCTTTATCCTGGTGATTGTTGGTGCCTTTGGGTTGTTGTGTTTTGTTGATTTGTGGTGCTTCGTTGATTCATGGTTAACTAAACAACCATTTACCCCAAGGCCCAAAACGGTGGCTACTAAGCGTGTCGTTAACCCCTCTTTTAAACCAACCACTAATTCTGGTGGGGAGTTTTTGCAACAATGATACCCCTAGGTATATTGCTCCTGGTTTGTGGGTGTCTCCAGTGGGCTGCTTAATGGGTTCGTTAGTGGATACAGTCAACTTGAGGTTGTGATTATTAAATTCCTTGAGAGCCATAAGGACAATGCCCACACCCCCAAGGAGATGAGGCAGAACTTGGGCTTAAAGCGCAATGATCCCATATTTAATGCCATCTTAGCCTTCGCATTTCCACTCATATTAAGTGGAGTAATTAAAACCAATCAACAACAAACCCTTGGAGCATATTTAAGATACCATTGTCTCAACTCCTCATGACGAGGGGACCAGTAGTGTTCAACAAGTATCCTGAATTCACTTGGCGGTGCTCTGCCTTGCAGGGTATTAACAATGCTTTCTGGGACGCCTTGACTAATCATCCATGTTGCAAAGAATTTGCGCAACTCATACAGTTCAAGACTCCTGCCAAGCACCCACCTGGCCGTGTCCTTTATCTCCCTCCTAAGCCTGGATTGGTCGAAGGGTATTAGCCTCCTAGCCCAACTCTCAGCATTAACATTAACACCAAGGTAATCAGCCTTCACAAGATCAAACCTAACCCTGATTAACGCCTCCCTGGCTGGTAGGTAAGCTGATTTAACCCAATCCACGACCTCGGGGCGTAGGAAGGCTATGAAGGAGCGCTTGGTTTCAGTAACCTTACCAATGCGTATCATGCCGTGTTCAAGGTCTAGGTCATCAATGCTGGCTAGGAATGGTTCACTTGGCCTAAGACCACACTCGGCTAGGAGCGTGAAGTAGAACCTGGCCTCAACACTCGGTAGTTGGTGCCAAATAGCCCTAAGTTGCTCAAGTGTGGGTAGCTTAACGTGAGTATTAGCCTTATACTTATACACTGTGAAGGAATCGTAGAGTAGCCTGAATAGGGCTGGGTCCCTTGGCTTGAGGACAGTCTTGAGGAGGCTCTTTAAGGCCACAGTAATGTGCCTTGCAACGTAGTGCCCACCCTCCTCAGCTAAGCCAGCAAGGTACTCCCTAATCCCCTCAGGGGTGAGGGTCCAATTCAAATCACTAAGCGCCTGCCTAATGTAGTGAACCTCAGTCTTAATCGTCCTATCACTCAACCCCCTAAGCCTCTTAACCCTCACAAACTCCTCAACATCACGCTCAGCCACCATCCATGAAGCCCTGTACTCACGGAACTCATCCCCAAAAGCCTGCCTGAGTAGTTCGAAAAGCAGGTTCCTGTAGCCCTTATCCACAAGAGCCCTCTTCACGACCCTAATCGCATCATCGGGAGTAGCCTCAACAAGCGGTGGAGCAGAACCAACCAGCCTAGCATACTCATCAACATCAATGAACTTGAGTAATGCCCTAAACAATTCATCGCTAATCGGCACTATGCCGTGCCTAACCCTATACAAGTACGTTTTATCATAGCCCAGTTCACTAGGTTTAACACCCTTAACCCCAGTAACGTAGTCAAGTATCTTCCGCCTAACATCCTGTGGAACCGCCTCAACCCTAACCAGGTCAGGGTCCATGCAAACCACCCCATTGCCTGTTAGGCATATTGTTCAACAATTTTGTCCAACAGTTTTGCTTTTTAAGGAATACCACATTGGCCATGTATCGTGAATACTGGTGTGTTCTCGTAAATCTTAGGCTGATTAAGGTGGATAATGGGGATTAGGAGCAGCGGCATTAATAGTAGGAGCAGCCCGGCAATGCCGATGCCTATTAACATCACCATCAACGCCTCAACCATGACCAAGGCCATTACGAGGACCAGTATGCTTAAATTAACCTCACTACTCATCCTCCTCCAATCCTCAATAATGTTGTTGAACCTCTGGGCCAGGAATTCGAAGTAAGCGTCGTAGCTTATGCCGCTCTGCTCATAATGCCTAGCCATGGTTAGTAGGAGTTTACCAGCCTTAGTCAATTCGACGTTATCGCCAATGAGCCTAACGGCCTCATCACTACCAACCAGTGGTGACATAAGCACCAGTAGCATTAAATTAACCACGTCCCTTAACCTCATGGCGGTCACCCACCTCCACATTATTAATACCCAATGCATGTAGGCTAATATTAAAGGTAACTTAACCCTACAGAACTAAAGCCTAAAAACAACACATAATCCCCCTTAGGTGTTGTCGATCGTAAAACGCAACAAGTCGACAAGGATGGTAAGTCTCTCTCCCTTTAGGGCGGGGTTGCCCCACTACGTGGGGATATGGAGTGAAGCATTTATTAAACCCAACCCTAATCAGCACCTTAATAACCCCTGGGTAAACCCCACCCTTCAAGGCAGGGAGAGGGTCATACCCATAACCTAATCAAACTTTTAGTAGGGTATGGCTCATCCCACAACTCGAAACAGTCAGTAAGTGAATAATGCTATATTCCTCAGGATGGAGGTAGTGGCACCAGCTGGGAAACACTTATAAACCCTTACAATTATCACGGCTTGGTGGGATCATCCCACTACCCCCTGTCCTGGAAGTAGTGGACATTTCCTTCAGCTACAGGACAGAGAGGGGGCCTCTACACGTTCTTAGAAATGTCTCGTTCACCGTTTATGAGAAGCAGTACGTATCAATAGTGGCGCCTACTGGCACCGGCAAAACCACGTTGTTAAGGATAATAGCTGGGTTAAGGAAGCTTGATAGTGGTAAGGTGCTTTTAATGGGTGAGGAGGTTAGGGGTCCAACACCTAAAATATCCATGATATTTCAAGACTTCGCCCTCTTCCCCTGGCTAACAGCCCTGGAAAATGTTGAAGTAGCGTTACTTCACAAGAGGCTCAGTAAGGATGAGAGGACTAAGCTAGCTAGGAGGTACCTTGAACTGGTTGGTTTAGAGGCCTTTGAGAACTACTACCCAAGGGAGTTGAGTGGCGGGATGAAGCAGAGGGTCGCCATAGCTAGGGCGTTAGCAGCTCAACCAGTGCTCCTTCTGATGGATGAGCCGTTTGCCAATTTGGATGCCATAACCGCAGAGGGTCTCAAGAGCGAGATATACAACATGGTTTTTAACGAGGAATCCACCGTTAAGGCTATAGTGATGGTTAGTCATAACCTGGAGGAGGTTATTGAACTCAGCGATAGGGTAATCATACTCGGTGGTAGGCCAGCCACTGTGATATCCGACGTGAGTATAGATTTACCTAGACCCAGGTCACCTAGGGATAAGGAGTTCCAGGACTACCTAGACCTGCTTTACGGAGAAATCTCAAAGTCCATGGAACTCGCTGGCATAGCTAAGACTTAAGGGTCAGGGGATCTTAATGGTAACCCTCAGTATTGTCGTTATATCACTGTTAGCGTCGTTAGCAACCATGGCCAGGGTTGCGGCAACCTTAATGATTTCCGTAGTCACAGGTTGGTTCCTCGGCTACGCAGCGGCTAAGAGTGGGGTGGTTGAGAGAGTGTTTCTACCCGTAACGCAAACCCTAGAGTCAGTACCAGTCATCACCTTCTTCCCCATAGTCCTAGTGTTCTTCATAAGCAGGATAGGGGGCTACCTCGGCGTTGAATTAGCCGTCGACTTCCTAGTTTTCACGGCGGTGGTTTGGAACATTTGGATTGGTGAATACGAGTCGATAAAGACCGTGGCCCAATCCCTCGAGGATGTAGTCAACATGTATAGGCTATCATTCATCTCCAAGTTCGCTAAACTGTACATACCAGTAACGATACCGAGGGTGGCCGGCAACATACTTGTGAGCTTCGCTGATGCATTATTCTACATAGTGGTTAGTGAAGTCGTAACCCTAGGGACCAGGAGTTACAGTGTTTTCGGGATAGGGGCTTTAATAGCAGGTTGGACCAGTGAGGGGGAATGGGTCAATGCCATAACGGCATTAATAGTATTGATAATATTAGTCACCGTGGTCGTCTTCCTGGTGCTTAGGCCCTTCGTGAACTGGGCGGTTAAGTATAGTTATGACCCATATGTTGAGGTTACTAGGGTTGGGGCTAGGAGGCAAACCACAAGCAGATTGAGGGCATCGCTCAGTAGGAATATTAGATACGTTAGGAGGGTTATGGCCGTTGAACGGGCTACCTTACCGGTTTTCGTTAGGGCGACCGGCTACTCGATATACCACAGGTTGGCCATTAGGCCGAGGCCAGTGGGCATTTTAACGAAAATGGAGAGGTATGTGGCCATTGGCGTGGGTTTGTTGATCCTGGCCCTGGTGGCCTATGGCATATACTCCTCCTGGGAAACCACCTGGCTACCCATACTCATCAACATATATAATAATTGGGTAACCTACCTCTACTACCTGGGCCTTGACTGGCTTAGGGTTACTATAGTCACCATAGTCTCAATAGCGGTGGCTGTGCCGGTTAATTACCTTATGGTTACTAGGCCTAGGGTTGAAGCCATACTACTACCTGTGCTTGAAGACTTGGCATCAATACCTGTATCCGCCTACCTACCCCTAGTGGCAGTGCCCTTCGTAACAATCATGGCCATTAGGCTTGGGTTAACTGCGTCACTTGAGCTACTGGTCCTCATAGTGGCCTTCCTGAGCACGGCTTGGTACGTGATATACAACATGTACGTGGGCATGAAGACCATACCAAGGAGTCTATGGGATGTTGCAAACAATCTAAACCTATCCACCTGGCATAAGTTAACTAAACTAGCCATACCGGGAGCGATGCCGGCCACGATAACTGGGTTAGCAAGTACCGTTGGCTCAACCTGGGGTGGCCTTGAGATTGCCGAGTATTTCCAGAGTATTAACGGTAAGGTGTACATGGTTCACGGCTACACGGCACTCATGGATTACTACACGGCTGTGGGCAATGTAGTGGGGTTAGAGGCAATGAGCCTCATATTGGCTGTGAACGTTATACTGGTCAGTATATTCCTATGGAGGAATCTGTTCGCACTGGCTAGGCGCAGGTACCGTATGGAGGGTGCCATAACCCTATAACCACACCCAGTGATCAATGGGCCTGTTAGGGACGCGCCGCAGCACTAACGGTGGTTAATTAACCTTAAACATACTTCGCCTTTCAATAATTTAAAGCTTAAAAACTGAGTACACATGGTCTCGGGTTAGGTATGGCTAGGAGGGGTGGCACTGTCAAGTGCGCGGTATGCGGGACTGTGGTTAAAGGAGGGGTTAGTAGGCCTTATGGGGGCTACGTATGCCATAGGTGCCTAATGGCTGGTTTGAAGATAGCGGCTAGGTTAATGGGTGCTTAAGATGGGGGTTATAGCCATAAGTGGACAGGTGGCCAGCGGCAAAACCACCGTGGCCAGGCTCCTGGCGGATAAGCTTGGCTACAGGTTCATTTCAGTGGGTGAGGTTTTCAGGAAGATAGCGGCGGAGAGGGGGGTAAGCCTAATTCAGCTTCATGAACTAGCGGAGAGGGACTACAGCATTGACCGCTACGTCGACCAAGTGTCGATTGATGAGGCTAAGAGGGGTAGGGTTGTGGTTGAGGGTCACCTAGCCGCATGGATCATTAAGGACTACGCTGATGTTAAGGTGTACCTTAAGGCTGATTTAAAAGCCAGGGCAGACAGGTTAGCGCGTAGGGAGGGTATTAGCATTAACGATGCCGTTAATGAAATTAAGGTTAGGGAGGAGTCCAACAGGAGGAGGTACATGGCGATTTACTCAATAGACACCAACGACCTATCAATATTCGACCTAGTCGTTGATACAACGTTAATAAACATAAACGATACGCTGGACATAGTCGGTAGCTACGTAGTGAAAGTCCTTAAGGCTAAGGGTAAGCTTTAACCTAACCCCAGTCCAATGCGCCTCGCCTCAACCTAACATTGTTTATGGTAACCCATCACACGGACTTACCCTTCTTCACCTCGAACTGTGAATTTCGTCTTCATCATCACCGCTGGTTAATGCTTTAAAAGCCGTTTCAGGCGCCTTAAGCATGCTTCTATGTGGTGAAATGCACTACTTCAGGATTCCTAGGGGGCTTTGGATGGACAGGCTGCTTAAGCTTAAGATGGCTGGCTTAAACTGCCTCAACACGTACTTCGCCTGGAACCTCCATGAACCTGAACCTGGTGTGTTTGACTTTTCGGGCGAGAAGGATGTGGACCTTTACCTAAGCATGGCCGAATCCCTCGGGCTCAGGATAATAGCCAGGGTCGGGCCTTACATATGCTCAGAGTGGGATAATGGTGGCCACCCAGATTGGCTCATAAGTAGGGGCCTAGTGCCGAGGAGCCTAGACCCATCATACTACCCGTACGCCGAGAGGTGGCTTAGGGCAATACTCCCCATTATCGTCAAGCACCAGGGGCCTAGTGGTGGCATTGAGATTGTTCAACTGGAGAATGAGTACTTCTGGGGTGACGCACCATACCATATGAAGCTTGCCGAGTTGGCTAAGCAACTTGGCGTAACGGCTAAGCTATACGTCAACGTGAATAGGTTCGTTAGGAACACGATTTACACGGATGCCCTCGACCTCTACCCAGACCCATGGGACCTAAATCAGGTGGTAGGGGGGATTAAGGACTTGGTGGAGACGCAGGGGGGTAGGCCTAAGATACTTGAGTATGAGGGCGGCTGGTTCTCAACTATAGATAGGCCACTACCCACCAGTAGGGGTAGCTTCCCACCTGACTGGACTAGGATGCTATTAGCCACTGCGTTGGCTTATGGTTCTGACGTTGTGAGCTTCTACATGTTCCACGGAGGCACAAACTTCGGGTATTGGACTGGGAGGTGGATAACGACCACCTATGATTATGAGGCCTCAATTAGGGAGTGGGGTGAGTTGAGTGATAGGTACTATAAGGTTAAGTTGATTACGCCACTGGCCGAGTTCATCGATGGTAGTGAAACTGAGAGTGAACATTTCAATAATGGTAGGTTACTCGTGGTTAGGAGGAGGGGTGACTTGAGGCTAATGTTCTACATTAACAATACTGAGTCTGAGTGGGTTGACGGTAACGTTAGGGTTAGGTCTAGGGGTGTTAAGGTTGTTCCACGTAACCTAAACGTTAAGGGTGTCACCATCACTGAAACAAACCTAAGCTTACTAACCGTGAGTGATGGCGATGTGTTGCTTTACGGGGATGAGGGTGAGGGTTTCAGCATTAGGCTAAGGAATGGTGTGGTTAAGTCATGCACCAACGTCGAGCACCACCCAGAGGGTGACACCGTTGTGTTGAGTGGTAGGGTGCCCAGTGAATTGGGTGGCTGCTTAATTGAGGGTAAGGGTGTTGTTAGGGTTTTGGTGCTGAGTGAACTGTTTGCCTCAAGGACCTGGTTCCTAAACGGGTACTACGTACCATCAAACATCTACCTAATTAGGGATGGGGACTACAGTAACCTTGCAATTGAGGCCAAGGAGGGTGTTAACGTAGCCTACCTACCCTTCAAGTCGAGTTTAGGCAGATACATGCCTGAATTGGACATGACCAGGGTTGAACTTAAAGTCAACATTGAGGAGCCTAAGGTATCAATCACAGGCATTAGCAGGGGTACAGTTAACGTTAAGCGCATCATGGAGTTGAATGGCATTAAGCCCCTTGAGGAGTTGGGGATATTTAAACACGGCGTGTACACGTATGATACTAGGGTTGAGTCAAGCGGCTTAATAGGTCTTGTTGTTCACGACTACGCCGTGGTGGTTAACAATGGTAAGGTTGTTACCGATGGGTTCATTTACGTTAAGGCTAATGTGAACCCAGGTAGCTTGAGGATTATTGCGGAATCCACAGGCCACCCAAACGATGGCGCATTACCATTCTTCACCGGGTTGCAGTCACCTGTACTGCTTGGTTACGGTGGCAGTGTCACGGTTGGTTCGTGGGAATACGGTTTACTCGACTTATCAGGGAGACTTAAGCCCGGTATTGCAACAAACTACAGTCACACAGCCGTGATTAATAGGGAGATTGGGGAGTACCTACCCAATGTTAAGTGGGTTAAGGACGTTAGCGAATTAGGTAAGCCGAATAATGCCGTGGTTTACTACAGGTCGAGGATTCGCATTGATGGTAAGAGGCACGTTGTGCTCAGGATCAGTGGGCATCCAGGCATAATCATAGTTTTCATCAATGGTGAGGAGGTTTACAGGGGCCATGGTGATAGGCCATTTGAAACCACCGTGTATGGCGGCTTGAGGGAGGGTGACGTTGAGGTGGTGATTGCCGTGCTTAGGTATAATATTAAGAGTATTGACCCAAGTCCCGGGAAGGTTGAGGTTGACCTGTGGAACAATGCGCTAGCTAACTACAGCCTAGGCATTATGGAGCTTGGTGAGGCCGGTGGGCAGGCTCAATTACCATTGAGTATAAGTGAACCAGCTACCGTTAAGCTTAGGTTCACTGTGAATAAGCCGAGCGACATCAATTCACCGCTCTACGCCGAGTTAAGTGGAAGGGTGCATGCGTTAATATACCTAAACGGTAGGTTAATAGGTAGGTATTACCCAAGAGGCTCACAGTCAAGGTTCTACCTACCTGAACCATACCTAACAGGTGAAAACGAGTTAACAATAATGGCCACCCCAGCTGAAGAGGGCGCGACACTAAACGTAGCGATTAGGCCATATATGCTGACCAAGATTATCCAACTAAGACCTTAAAACACATACGTATGGTCTGACCCCTTCCTCGCCTTGAAGGGCGAGGGTTCCCTGGGGTCTTGGGGGTTACCCGCCTTTAACGCGGGCTACTGAATAACCCAATGGGGCTGGGTTTTATAAACCTAACGCCTGAAACCCACATAGTAGTGCAACCCCACCCTAAAGGGCGAGGCTTGCCGTTAATTATCACTCCAGTTTATCTTCACCATTCTTAGCCATTTGTGGCTCAATGCATAGCATCACCAGTACCCTGAGGGCCTCAACCCTGCCGAGTGGATCCTCAGTTAACCTCCTCTCAGCCATGGAAACAATATCAGCGTCGTTGAGGCATTGGAGGGCTACAAGTAGTAAGTGGCCGCTTAGTCTCCTCCTGGCTATGGCCCTAGCCTCTTTAACTATATTCTCAATGCCCACTCAGCGATGCGTGCATGGTTACTTAATTTAGCTTACAGTTAAGTTGGGGGTTATGATAAGTAACTTGGCCTTACTTGGTGAGGGAATTTAAACTGGGTGGGTAGCACTTGGTTTTGCGCCATTAGGCTAATAGGCCCCTTAGGTACCTTAGGTATAGTGGCAGTATTTCATCGCCGGGTTCAAGCTCAGGGTGCCACTTCTTCTCCCACTCCACGGAGAGGTAGCCATTGTAACCTATGTTCCTCAGGTAGTCCACGACCTTCTTAATCGGAACCAGGCCCTCCGGGTCATCGGGTCTCGTGTAGTGTATCTTACCACCTATCCTCTTGAAGTTCTTAACGTGAACATGCCGAATCCTACCCTTCACAAGTTCAAGTACAGCGTCAAGGTTCTCCCCAGCTGCGACTACATTTGCGAAGTCGAGTAGTATGCCCACGTCTTCGTCGAGGTCCTTCATCAACTTACCTAAGTTAACCACCCTAACCCAATCATCGTGGGTTTCCATTAGTATCAAGACCCCGTTATCATTGGCGAATTTAACCAGCCTATTGAGTGAGTCAACTATTCTTCTAGCCGCCTTATCAACATCATCAATGACCCTGCCACCGTAAACCCTAACCCCTGGGGTGCCTAGTTCACGGGCAATTAGTATTAGGGTCCTCAATACTTCCTCATTCCTGGCTCTCTCCTTATCATCAGGCATTGAGAATGATGCGTAGCCGGCTAGGTCACTTAACTTAACTCCTGAGGACTTAATTAACTCTAATTCAAGCTTGGGTACGGGGTAGATTGGCCTTAGGTGCTGCCCATCATCAGCAACCCTCAGCTCTAAGCCATCATAGCCAAACCTCCTAACCCTCTCAAGCACCTCGCCTAGGGTTAACTCTGGGTAGGCTAGGCTGGTGAAGGCTATCCTCATATCACGTACACCTGGTTTAGGGGCAGTTTAATAACTTGGTTGGTGTTTGATGACAGGTATATTGCTTTAATTATCTCAAGGCTCTTCATACCCTCATACCCATTCACCGGGAATTCCCTACCCTCACGTAGCGCGTTAAGGAAGCTACTGAAAAGTAGCTTATGTAGGTTCTCAGTCTGGGTTACGGTATCCCTCTTTAACTCTTGGCCAGCCCTCTGAACACCCCCCTGGTTCGTGGCTAGTAGTGTAATCGACCTGTCAGTTATCTCCAACTGCCCCTCTGTTCCATAGATCCTAATCACCCTAAATTGAACGTTACTAGGCTGTGTCGAGACCGAGGCCGTTAACGAACCCAAGGCCCCATTCCTGTATCTAAATACAGCCACTGCGTTATCCTCAACGGTTATTGATGGGTGTGAGGCGTTGGTGTAGAAGCCGGCCACGTCACTAACCTCACCGCCAAACCAGTACATCAGGTCCACTGTGTGTATGCCCTGGTTAGTTAGGGCGCCGCCGCCCTCAGTATCCCACATACCCCTCCAACTCCTGGCTAACTCATCCCTATTGTAATACGTCTTCTCATCCCTCCACCACATCATCCTTGCCTCAATTAGGAACACCTTGCCTAAGCCACCACTGCTAACAATGGACCTGGCCTTAACTATGTCTGGGGCGTACCTCTCCTGAAACACCACACCCAGCTTGACGCCATTCCTCTCAGCCTTCATCACCATCTCCCTGGCGCCGGCCAGCGTGGTTGCCATGGGCTTCTCCACTATGACGTGCTTATGATATTCCATTGCATATATAGCCTGGGGAGCGTGCAGGTATGATGGTGTCGCTATGGTCACGACATCAACCTCAGGATCCTTAACCAGTTCATCAATGGTGTAGTACGCCTTAGCGCCAAGCTGCCTGGCAACATCATCAGCCCTAGCCCTAACCTGGTCAACAACCGCCGTTAACCTGACCCAGCCGGTTTCCTGCTCAAGCTCCTTAATAGCCCTCGCATGGACAATGCCAATAGCCCCCAGCCCCACCACGCCTACACCTATTTTACTAAGCATGGCACTGATGACTACTTGAGCTTTTAAGCATTGCCTAAGTATAATAAACTGGAAAATTAAACCCAGGGATGGTAATCATTCTTATGTTAAATGTACAGCATGCACACTGTAAGCGCGCTACTTTATATAGGGGGCTATCGCAGTACTTATCGATAGGTATGTTTAAGGTGGGGGTCATTTCAGATGAGGTTTCCCAAGACTTTGAACATGCACTAAGGGTTATCTCGGAACTGGGGGCTACCCACGTGGAGATTAGGGATCTTTGGGGGAAGAATGTTTACCAGCTAAGCGATTCAGAGCTTAATGAAGTTAAGAGTCTCGTTAATAAGTATGGTCTTGAGGTGTCTAACCTGGACTCATTCATATTTAAAACCTACATTAATGATGAGGAGTCCATCAGGCAGCATATAGATGCACTTAAGAAGGTCATGGAGTTGTCCAAGAAGCTTGACCTAGGCTACACAAGGATTTTCACGTTCTGGTGGCAGGGTGAGTTAAACCAATACTTAACTAGGTTAGTTGAGAAGTTTCAACCGGCAGTGGAGCTGGCGGAGAGGGAGGGTGTGTACCTTGTCGTTGAGAATGAGTACAGCTGCATAGTGGGTACGGGTAGGGAGGCTAGGGAATTTGTGGATAGGCTGGGTAGCAGGTATGTTAGGGTTCTTTGGGACCCTGGAAACGCCTTCTTCGCCAGGGAGACACCCTACCCAGGTGGCTACAGTATGGTTAAGGGCCTGGTGATGCACGTCCACATTAAGGATGCCGTGGTGGAGAATGGACACTACTCATGGAAACCAGTGGGTAAGGGTATGATTGATTACCTAGGCCAATTCAAGGCCCTCATTGATGATGGGTATGATGGTGTGGTTTCGTTGGAGACCCATTATGCGCCTAACGGTGATAAGGAGAGGGGTACTAGGGAATCGTTTAACGGTATTATTGAGGCCCTTAGGAGGCTTAACGTGGCTGATAGGGTGTTGAATTTTAAGAGGTGATAGGTTACTGTGCTTAACACCCTGGACCTTGAGTAATCCTTAACGTGAACAGTAAGCACCCTGCCGCTGTGCAAGTGGCTGCTGGTTCATTGGCTTCACTGGCTGGCTCATGGGTGTCTTACTGGTTTGTTTGGGTGATGTTGAGTTCTACCGCATTACCCATTGTGAAACCTCCCTAGGTTTACTGGTTTTTGTCTAACGCTGGGTAGCGGGGAGTTGAGGTTGTTTAATTGCAACTTGCGTAATCAACCATGCAGCGGGTTTAAGAGCGATGTGCGTTAACAAGGGGGTCATGAAGAGTGCGATTATGCATACCTGCTCTTACTAAAAGGTTTATGTCAATTTTAGTATGGGCAGGATGAAGTGGTGGGGACTTGATTGATTAATTTTTGCGTTGAGGGGAGTGTTAATTAAGATGTTGTGTTTAACCTTAAAGGTGTTGATGCATGTCATTGGATGTTGTGTCTCTTGGCGAGTTGCTTGTGGAGTTTGTTAGGAGGGAGAGGGATGTTATGCATACTGTGCCAGGGGATTATGTGGGCCCTTTCCCTAGTGGTGCACCCGCCATAACTATTGATAGCTGTGCCAGGCTTGGCTTGAGGTCTGGTTTCATAGGTGTTGTTGGTGCTGATGATTTTGGTGAAATGCTTGTGTTGAAACTTAAATCCGACGGCGTCGACACCTCTAGGATTAGGGTTGATGAGGGGTCAGCTACGGCTATGGCTTTCGTTGCCTATAGGTCTGATGGCAGCAGGAGGTTCGTATTTACACTGAAGTCCTCGGCATCAGCAAGGCTCTCACTGGTTGATGTGGACCCAGAGTATGTGGCTAAGGCTAGGGTCCTCCACATTTCCGGGTCCACAATGTACATAAGCAAGTCCTCTCGTGAAGCCTGCATGAGGGCTGTAGAGGTGGTTAAGGACAGTAATACTATCATCACCCTGGACCCCAATATCAGGTTGGAGTTAGAGTCCCTGGAGAGAATTAGGGAAGTGATGAGGGAGGTAATTAGGCATGTCAATATACTCCTTGTGGGTGAGGATGAGCTTTTAATGATTACAGGGGTCAATGATATTAGCTTAGCGATACGTAGGGCATTTGAGTGGGGTTTGGACATGGAGATGGTTGTTGTTAAGAGGGGTAGGAGAGGCTCATTAGCGGTCACGAGCCATGGTGAAGCTGTTGAAGTGCCAGCGTTCCCTGTTAGGGAAGTTGACCCCACGGGTGCTGGAGACGTTTTCAACGCCGCATTTATCTACGGAGTCTTAAAGAATTGGAAACTGGATAAAATCCTCCTCTTCGCAAACGCTGCAGGAGCCATTAAAGTTGGGAAGGTGGGGCCTATGGAGGGGCCTAAATCCTACAATGAGGTAGTTGAATTCATTAAAGAGAAAGGGTATACATTTTAATGGTGAAACAATAACCACACCAAGTGTGAAAGCAATTCCGACATGAATCGCTTAAACATGATGTCTTAACATACATGAACATGGCAAAGGAGCCGCATACACCTATCTACGCAGACCCTGTTAGAAAGGTATCATTTATTTTCCTTTAAGCCGGTAACTCATGGGTTTTAGCAGTATTGAATTTTAAGGGTGATTAGGCTACTGTGCTTAGCATGTTCCTTAGGTTCTTTAGGCTAACCTTAACGGTTTCGATGGGTGGCTTGTATGGGTACTCCTCATTCTCAATTATTAGCCACTCAGTTCCACCGTACTTCCTCAGGGCGCCCAGTATCTCAACCCAGTTCAACTCACCCTCACCAACGGCCACATTATAGCCCTTGCTCCTTGAGTAATCCTTAACGTGGACGGTAAGCACCCTGCCGCTGTACCTCTTAATCAAGTCAACAATGTCACTATTGCCTAAGCCGGCACTAAAGGCGTTACCAAAGTCTATTTGAACAATGACGCTACTATTTGTATTGCTGAAGACTAGGTGGAATGGTAACTCACCCTCCACTGGTTGGAAATCCTCCCAGTGGTTGTGGTAGCCTATCCTCATGCCGAAACCGCCCAGTATCCTCGACCAGTCATTAAGCATACCCGCAAACCTCAACCAACCAGCCCTCCCCCTCCTCCACTCCTCAGGTACACCTGGTATTATCAGGTTCCTATTCCAAAGCAGCCTATTGTACTCAATGGTCTTATTCAACTCCTCCCCAATGAAGCTGTTAACGCCTATGTGGGCCCCAGCCACCTCTAGGCCAACCTTATCTAGGAACTCCCTCCACTCCAACGCTGACTTACCGTAGAAGCCCGCGAACTCAACCCCATCAAACCCAGCCTCCGCAACCTCCCTCACAGTCCCGAAGGGGTCCCTGGGCATATCATCCCTAAGCGAGTACAACTGCAAACCAACCTTCAACTTGGCCACTACTCACCACCCCATCGACTCATAAACCCACTGCGGAATATTAACACTCACCTCCCTACCAGCCTCAGCGGACTTGTAAATGGCCTCAATTATGGCTGTTGTCAGCAACCCCTGTTCACCCGTGCAGGCTGGGTATGGCGCCTTAGCCCCACCCTTAACTATGGCGTCTATGAACGCCTTATCCTCAAGGGCGTAGGCTGACTGCTGCTGGCCAATCATAGGCGTTGATGTTACGTACTCCTCATCAACACTATGTATGTAGCTTATAGACTCACCATTGAAGTGCAACCCACCCTCAGTACCCATCATTGCCGATTCAATCTTATCATCATTAATGTAGGCAGCCCAGGTGGCTTCAATGTACATCGTTAACCCATCCTCAAACCTAACAAGGCCCATGGCGAAGTCCTCAACATCCATTGGAGCCGTGTATGCGAACTGCGATGTAATTGGGACCGGGTAATCCATCCTCATGTAGGTTTTGTCGGAGAAGGCTGAGTAAACCTTACCGATAACTGAGACTGGCCTTGGGAAGTTAACCATAAACATTGTTGCATCTATAGTGTGAACACCAATATCCCACATTGGCCCACCACCGGAGTACTTCCTCTGTAGGAACGTTACCGTTGAGGGTATACCCCTCCTCCTAAGGATCAACACCCTAATGTGGTAGATCCTACCAAGCCTACCATTTGTCACAAACTTCCTTCCTATTTGGGTACTCCTCAGAAATCTCATCTGGTGCCCAACCATAAGTATCCTCTGCCTCCTCCTAGCCGTCTCAACCATCTTGACGGCATCCTCGAGACTTATTGCCATCGGCTTCTCAGTGAGCACGTGGGCGCCATTCTCAAGGGCATCAATGGCCACTGGGGCGTGTAAGGCATTTGGAGTTGCTACGATAACTGCATCGGGGTTTTCCTTAGAAAGCATCTCCCTGTAATCACTGTAGAAGTTTAACTTATACTTCTCTAGGAACTCAGAAACCCTAGCCCTATCCACATCAGCGCAGGCCACGAGTTTAACATTAGGCAGCTGGACTAGGTTTGGTGCGTGGGCACCTTGTACAATACCTCCACAGCCCACGAAACCAACCTTAACAACCCCAGTTTGAGGAACTGAGGACATAGTTATCTCTGATACAAATATACGCTATTTAAAAGCATTATGTCTTAAGGATACTATTCAGCTTAATGCGCCTGAATGAGCCTTAAGTTGCCTATATAGTATAATTACCCTTGCCTATAATGGCCGTTAGTCTCAACCTTTAGCTGCACGTAGCTTAACTTTAATTCCATTCAACCTGGGTGTGTTGGCGTACTTACCTTTAATGGGTTCAATTATACTGTTGATTGGTTTACCCTCGAGGTCTATTAGGCTACTTTTGTAGATAAACACAATGCCCTTGGGTATGTTGGGGTCCTTAACGGCCTTAACCTTAACGCTACCGTACCTGCTTTCAAGAATCACCACACCCTCGTAATCGTGGGTGTAGGCAATGGGCTCCAGGCTACCGTACACCTCACGGAATTGTGTATTGGTGTATAGTGGGTGTGATGAGAACACGAGGTATGCTTCACCATCCTTCAGTGGCTCAGGCTCAATTGGGCTGGGTAGTGGCAATGCGTCTGGTTCATCACTGGGCAGGTACCTAGGCGTCATTTTAACAATCTTCCTCTCCCTAAGCTCGCTCAACGTAACCCCAGCGCCCCTTATCGCCCTATCCACTGCATCCCAGGGATCCTCCTCAAGGAGTGGGTGAGTGATGTCCATTTCCCTTGCTATGGCCCTAACTAGGTCAACCTCTGTAATGCCCATTGGGGCCCTGATGGGTTCATTGTAAACCAGGTAGTTGTGCCAGTAGCTATACACGACGTCGTACTTCTCAAGGAAAGTTGGGGCTGGTATGACCACGTCGGCTATCTTGGCTGTGTCAGACCAGTACGGATCGTGAACTATCAATGTAACCCTACCCTCCCTAACAGTCTCAATAAGCCTGTCACCGCCGGGTAATGTTAGTACTGGGTTCTCATTCCAGGCGTAAATAACGTCAAACTCACCACGTTCAATGAACTCCCCAAACTCAGCCATTGGAACCACTCTAAGTGACCTAGCCATGTGTAAACCCCTCAGGTAATTGAAGTCAATCCCCCAGCCCATGGAGTTTGAGTAATAGTACCCCCTCCTCAAGCCCACTAGGGCCGGTATCAGTGATATGAGGCCTATGGCATCCCCACCGTTTAGAGACCTGCCGAGGGCAAAGCCTATCAGGGTTACGGGTTTATGGTCGTGGTAAAACTCGGCAAGCCACTTAATTTCATCCACCTTAACACCACTCACGTCAGACAGGTAGCTTAACGTGTATTGCTTGACGTAATTGGCTAAATCCTCAAGGTGCCTCACCTTACCCTCCACAAGCCCCTCCTCTATGATAACCTTAACCACCCCGAGGGCTAGGAACACGTCAGTGCCTGGCTTAACAATAATAGCAATATCCGACTTCCTAGCCGTGTCACTGAGCCTAACATCCACAGCCACCTTCACCATCCCAGCCTTAACCAGCAGCGCCCATATGTGCGGGGCCGAGGTGCTTGCTGGGAAGGCCCAGAGGACCGCGGCCTTAAACCCCTGGAGGTCCTCGGGGAGTGCACCCATGCTTGTGCCGTAATGCACCCTTATTGCCTCATGCCCCTCCGAAGAGCAAATTGACCTATCCGTCTGTGATGCACCAAGCACGTTAAACAACCTGTCTGGGTAATACCAGGTTAACAACCCTTGATTCCCATCATAGTCTGTACGTAGTATTCTAGCCGGGTTCCTCTTCAACACCTCCCTCAGCAACTTAGCCACATACTTAATAGCCTCATCGACGCTAACCTCCTTACCATCAATGTAGGCTGAGGAGACCCTATTCCTCCCATTCCTGGTTAAGTCAGCCCTACCCCTGGCACAGGTAAAGCCATTAATGGGGAACATCCTCAATGGCTCATACCTACTATTGAATATGCACGTATCGTAGCAATCCCTAGTACACGCGATCAACCCCTCCATACAACAACCAGCCACATGCAATTAGGCCTTAAAAACCTTAAGACTGGGATAACTATCCACTCCACGCCGCAATTACTGCCATTGAGACCCAGATTTACGAGAGTTGAATCATAAAGCTTTATTACCCTACAACAAAACGTGAGATCAAGGTGAAGCCAGGGTGGATGTAGTCGTCAGGAGGGCCACCGAATCCGATATTCCTCAGGTAATTGGTTTCACAAGGGACACCTTTACCTGGGGCGATTACGTGCCGAGGGTAATTAATAAGTGGGTTAAGGATGGTACAGCTTACGTCGCCTTAATTAATGAGGAGGTTATTGGTGTAGTGAACCTAGTGCTATTACCGACTGGCGTTGCCTGGCTTGAAGGTATTAGGGTGAAACCAACCTATAGGAGACGTGGTGTGGGCATGACATTAACCAACCACGTCCTTAACCTAGCTAGGGTGAAGGACGCCAGATATGCAACGTTAATGATCGCCGAGTGGAATAATGCAAGCCATGGGTTAGCCCGTAAACTAGGCTTTAAACCCATACTCAATGTACATGGAGGAGTTGTGAAGGAATCCCCAGTGCACCATGAGACGGATCGCGAAAGGATGAGGAAGTTAATTGAGAAGGCGCTGGATAAAACTGGGGGATACTTCTGCAGCGCCGTTGATCATTGGGTTTGCACGAGGGCTGACGTTAACTACGTCTTATCGGTAACGAGGGAGGTTTACATTGGCGAGAAAGGGTTAGGATTTGATAGGGGCTTCTCCGTCGGTCAACCCACGACACCGATAAGGATGGAAATGCTAACCACCGAGTATGGTGACTTTGAGGAGTACTTCGGCAGGTTTATAGTTTACGAACTAGCCCTATACTGACCCCTTCCCCGCCCTTGAGGGTGGGGGTTTCTTGGGGTCTTGGAGGTTACCCCGCTTTATCGGGGCTACTGAATATCCCCACGTAGTGAGGCGACCCCGCCATAAATGGCGAGGTTTGCCGTTTGTAGTATCATTAATTCGAATGGTACTCCTAGTAAGGCTTACCCAGTAAATTCAGGGCTAAGAAGGTTTTGATAAGGTAATGGCACTTGGTGGACCGGCCGGGACTTGAACCCGGGATCTCCCGCGATCCAGTGCCCAGGGGCACCGCCGAGCGGGCATCCTTCCAGGCTAGACTACCGGCCCGTCACCTAGCTTAAATTCCCCTCCCTTTTTAAGCGCTTCCCTATTGGCAATGGTCGGTACTTTTACACGTTGCCGTAGGGCTTAGGTTACCTGGCACTGTGAAGCATTCACCCGGATTTCCCATTAATGCGCCGGTGGCTTTTAACCTCCCAGCACAGTGAAGTTATGGGAAATCAACTTAACCTTAGATAATACCTACCTAGGTGAATTGTGATGAACTGAACCACCGAGTGAATTAATGATCTAGGCCAGCAGATCTGAAACATTTTAAATAGCTAAATTATGTTTCACAAAGCTATCCTTAATAAACTTTTCCATTGTAACGTAGATGATTGCCTTTACGATGGAAAAGCTTACATACATATGTTCTATTTCACATTTGACCGGTATGGGTAGTGAAAAGATAAGTATGATTGTCTTCTCGGGTACGGATGATAGGCTAATACCGGTCGGTGTAATAACGCAGGCGGCTGCGGCTCTGGGTTATGAGGTTAACATATTCATAACGGGCTGGGCGTTAACCAAGGTACTTAGGAAGCCTGCTCAGCCTGTTTGGCCTAAGGAGTTTGAGCAAATGGTACCAGCCCTACAGCAGGGTATGGCTAGGATTAAGGCTCCAAGTTGGGTTGAGATGGTTAAGCAGGGTAAGGAGCTGGGTAAGGTTAAGGTCTATGCCTGCTCAATGATGGCTGAGGCCATGGGCCTTAAGAAGGAGGACTTCGACCCAAGCATCATCGACGACGTGGTTGGTGTAACCACGTTCCTGGAGATGGCCAAGGGTGGGCAGGTACTCTTCATATAGGTGGTGGGCATGAGCCAGGGTAACAGGATAACGGTGGATGCAAGGGGGATTGCTTGCCCAGGTCCAATAACCGAGTTGATTAAGGCCTACAGGAACGCTAAGAACGGCGATGTAATAGAGGTTTGGGCAACTGACCCAGGCTTCGAGCCTGATGTCAAGGCTTGGATAAGTAGGACTGGCAATCAACTGGTGGAGCTTAGGAAGGAGCAGGACAAAATAATCGCAGTGATTAAGGTCACGGCCAAGAGGTGATGAATCATGGGTAGCGTTAAAAAGAGGGTAGTCATTGTTGGCGGAGGTACTGGAGGCTTAGTTTTAGCTAATAGGCTGCCTAAGGACGAATTCGAGGTAACGGTGGTGGATAGGCAACCCTACAACTACTTCCTACCGTGGCTACTCTACATAGCCTTCAAGGGTTCTAGGAAGCCCATAAAAAGGGAGATAACAACCCTGATTAAGCCTTGGGTTAACTTCATACAGTCCAGCGCCAGGTCAATTAACCTGAATGATAGATACGTTGAACTGGAGAATGGTAAAAGGCTAGGTTACGACTACCTGGTGGTGGCCACTGGGGCCACTGTTGACTACTCCAAGATCCCAGGTTTGAGTAAGGTAATTGACCTATACGGCAATTACCACAGTGATGAGGAGAACGCCTGGAAGGTGTGGAGGACGATTAATAGTATTAAGGAGGGTACCTTAGCGTTCATACTTGCCTACGAACGCTACAGATGCCCCCCAAGCCCACTGGAGGGTGTTTTACTAGCCGATGAGTATCTTAGGGAGATGGGCGTTAGAGATAAGGTTAAGGTTGTCTACGCCACGTCGTACCCAAGGCCCTACCCAGCTGAACCCATGAATGAGGTTGTTGAGCCTATATTAAAGGAGCGTGGCATTGAGGTTACCACCTTCTTCACCCTTGACAGTATTGATACTGATAAGGGCGTGGCTTACTCCGTAGAGGGTGAGGAGCTTAAATTCGACGCTGCAATAATCATACCACCTCACATTGGGGTTAATATTAGGTACAACCCTGATAATGTACTTGACCCAGACGGCTTCGTCCTAGCTGATAAGGATACCAACAGGATTAAGGGATTCGACGACGCCTTCGTTATAGGCGATGCATCCGCACTACCAGTAGCCAAAACCGGGGTAACGGCACACCTGCAGGCTACAGTGGTGGCTAAGATACTCACAGGTGGCTATGCACGTAACACGGGTAGGACCCACTGCCCCTTCGACATGGGCTACGGCTTAGGCACATTCGTCATAAGCGATGGTACCCATGGCACCGTTAAGTACCCACCTAATAGGGTTAATCACCTGTTTAAGATGGCCTTCGCCTCATCATACTGGAGTATGCTTAAGTACCCTGAATTGTGGGATCCATTAATGGAGGCTTACTTCAACGCAACTGCACCTGAGAAGCTAAAGAACATTTACGGGTAATGGTTATGAGAAGTTTAAAAGCCCAGGTCAACGTGCCTATTATGACGAGTGAATCAAGTGAGGATAAGTTGGCTAGTTTAATAAGCATGGAGAACCTTGATGCCGTAAGTAAACTGGTGTCAATAGCTAAGAGGCTCAATGAACTAGGCCTACTCGACCTAGTCAACGATCTGCTGAGTGATGAGGAGTTCCTGAGGGAGGTGTTCAACCAGCTACTAACCACAGATAACGTAGTCCTCCTGGCTAACATGGAGAACCTAGTCAAGCTACTGGCAAAGTTGAGCGATAGGAAAATGGTTGAGCAACTAACTAAACTGTTAACATTACTAGGCATGCTTAGTGATAGTGGGTTAGTTGATTCAATGGGCGCCCTGTTGAGTAATGGCGATGCCATAAAGGCTATGCAGGACTTAGTTGCGTCAATAGGTGACTCGCTACCCCTATTATCAAAGGTTAAACTCAGTGAGGCGGTCAAGGCAGCTGCCGAGTCGGCCAAGGCTGGTGAATCTGTATCAGTGGTGGCACTGCTCAGGAAGCTGATGACTGATCCAAACGTTAAGAGGGGTCTATTATTCATCATGGGGTTCCTTGAGGGCGTTGGAAAACAGTTAAGCCAATAGTTTAAAAACACCGTTAATTTACATCTTCACCATATGGGTAGGGTGGTTTTATTCGATGAGCATTCAAGGGATTTAGGGCCTAACGTGGCGGCTAGGATAAATGCCAATGCCAGTGAGGTGACTCACAAATACTTCCCTGATGGTGAGCAGTACGTTAGGGTCACCACCCAGCTTAATGGTGATGATGTTCTTTACGTGACCAGGCTGTACCCTAACCAGGACCAGGGGTTAATCAGGGTCATGCTACTTGTGGATGCCATTAAGGGGCTTGGAGCATCCAGGATAGGGTTATTCATACCCTACATGCCCTACGCCAGGCAGGATAGGAGGTTCCTTGAGGGTGAACCAGTGAGCATAAACGTGCTGTTGAACACCCTTAAGAACCTTGGGGTGGATTACCTGTACGTGGTTGATCTTCACAAACCCCAGAGCCTTAACGGGTTTAATGGCTTCATAAACCTTAAACCGTTTAAACTATACGCCGAAGCCCTGAGGGGTTTAGGGAACCCCGTCGTTGTAAGCCCTGACTTGGGCTCCCTTTGGAGGGCGCAGGAGTTAGCCAATGAACTTGGGGTTGAGTACGACTACTTGGAGAAGCATAGGGATAGGTATACGGGTGAGGTTTCATTCACATTGAGGGGCATAAATGTTAAGGGCAAGGACATAGTCATAGTTGATGACATAATATCCACGGGGGGGACCATAATCGGCGCTGCTAATGTACTCAGGGGGATGGGTGCGTCAAGCATCACTGTGGTGGCCACCCACTGCATAATGATAGGTGAGGCCGAGGCCAAGTTAAGTAAGGCCGTTGATAAGGTTTACTGTAGTAATTCAATACCCGGCAAGTACTCCGTGTTCGACGTGGCACAGCTACTACCACTATAATGATCGATGTTAAGGTGCATATTAAAAGGATATTAAACTATTAAGGGGCAGTTTCAGTTTTCATAACTATTCGTGGCGCTTATTTTCATTGATGCCTAAGGCATTGCGTCTATAAATCCAGCCCAAATACCCAATTGTGCCCCTGGGTTTCCGAGACCCACAGAGGCAAGGAACCCCTGGCGACAGGTGGGGAGCCACTACGGTGAGAGGGCCCAGGGAGACCATTGAGAGGTAGATGGCGGTTCATCATTCCCCGCCATCTACTGAGAAACAGTTGCCGTTACCATTTCTATATGTTAATGTCTAACGCTGCTGTTAACCATTTTATTGAAAACACCTTGTTCGTTGATGGCCTTATCAGCCTCCTCCAAATCCTTAAGCGTGTCTATCGACTTCCAGTAAACGTCACTGTACGATACCCCAAGAAGCTTCTTATCCCTAGCCAGCCTGGGGAACGTGTGAACCTCAATGTCCCCCTTCTCAGGTAGGTAATCCTTAATCAACTTCCTTAGGGCATACACGCCGGCGTTTATGAGGTAGGGCAACTGCGGCTTCTCCTGGAAGTTAACTATGAATCCCTTCTCATCAACTTGAACTATGCCGTATGGACTCCTGAGGGGTGTCAATGCAATGGCGCCGATTGCGTCATTGCTGAGCGCATTTAGTAGCCTACCTACACCAAGGTTAGTTATTATGTCACCATTGACTACTATGAAGTATTCATCGTTAATGTACTTCAATGCATTCTTAATAGCGCCACCAGTACCCAGGGGTTCACGCTCCACGCTGTAGTATACCTTAACGCCGAACTGGGAGCCATCGCCAACGTATTCGAATATCTTCCCACCCAGGTAACCGACGGCAAGTACTATGTCGGTTACACCCTGTTCCCTTAACCAGTCTATCTGCCAGGCTAGTATCGGCCTACCCGCAACCTCCACCAGCGGCTTGGGTCTATCATCCGTGAGCGGCCTAAGCCTTTTACCAAAACCACCAGCCAATATAACAGCCGTTAACCCCATAAACCAGTGAAAAACCTGGGTTATTAAACAATTACCCTAGGTTGTGCTTAATTCGGATTCACTAACCGTAGCTGTGTCTACGTTAACTGTAATTATTTGTGGATAGGTGTAATTGTGCGGTCTGTGTGCTTCCGATGCGAGGTTTATAAATCCATGGGTGTAAAGTCTTGGTGTTGTTTGCCCTGTGAGGGGGTATTCGCCTGTCTTTTTGGTGGATTCCTGAGGGTGTGTGTCATAAGGCTTTGAGGGCTGGGGTTGAGGTTGTTGATGGTAATCTGAGTGATTTGCTTTGGGATTTGGTGCTTCATAGGCATGCTATGCAGTGGGTTGTTGATGCATTGTGGGATTTAGACAAGATTCCGAATAAGTCTCAATATTACATCAATTATTTTACGGCATTTTGAGGAATTATGGCTTTAGGGCTCACGTTGCCAGGAACATTTATGATTACGCATTGGCGTTGGTTAAAGCGACTAGGGAAAGGCAGTGGTAGTAAGCCTGCAATTAGGAGGTCGAATGTTCACAATGTTCGCATACAGGAGGCTTCAACATGCAATAGTGGCAAAGGTGATTGAATACGGAGTGCCCGTAATAATTGTGGATCCAAGGAACACATAAAGTGTACCCCCCAATGAACAATGAAACCGGAGGAAAGGGGAGAAAGAGAAATGAAGGAATGAAGAAAGTAAAAGCCACCTACAAGTAACCCAATTAATTAACCACCAACCAGACCCGAACCCTTAATCCTGTGTATCTTTATCGAGCATCTGTCGCACACTATCACATCCTCAGTGACCGATTCGCCGTATATGTAGGACTTATGCTTATGCCTATACTTCACTATCATTTGTGCACCGCATTTGGGGCATGGCCCATCAGGTTCATTAATGTTGGATACCTTAGATGAAAACGTGGTTAACGCCAGGTTAATAGTCTCCTCAAGCCGCTCCTCAAGCCTATATATGTCAACTGCGTAAACCTTAATGTTCAGGTGCATGCCATTCCAAACCCTAACCATGTCAACCAGCTTACTAACCTCATCAGCCATGTAAAACGCCCTATAAGAGACTACTACAATGCCATCCACCTTACTTAACCCCATCTTATCGACAAATTCAAGCGGGTCACTTATCAATAGGTAATCCTCGCTGGGCAGCCATATTAATAGGTTTAGGGAACCTAACCTAGCTATGAAGGATTCATCATTAAGCCTACTTAGGGTAAACCCCCTCTCGGTCATTATTCTACTTAAATCTTCAACAGCGTCCTCCCTTTCCATGTGTTTAACGCCACTCTGTAATTGCTTTTAAAGTTTTTAGAAATTCCAACAATCTGCAGCCTAACTGTGCCTTGATGATTAGGTAGGGTTATGAGGTAAGCTTAACCAGTACTCATTAAGGATGGGTGATGGAATGTTTCAGCAGCGAAAAAGGGTGATGCCTATTAACTAGCCCTTTGATGTTGTAATCTCTCTTTCCTGGGATTCTATGAATGGTCTAAGGGAGTCCGGGACCCTTATGGCTAAGGCCGCAGCCCCAATTATACCTATATCGTCGCCGAAGCGTGTGCCCGTTATTTCAGGCATTCTATTGGCCACGTACCTCTTTACGTATCTGCTTAACCCATCCATGATTACGTCAGTGTTGTTGAGGAAGACACTACCGCCAAGTATTACGATTTCGGGGTCATAGGCATTTATCACATTAGCGACGCCGGCTGCTATAGCCTTAAGCACGTAGTCGATGAACTCCACGGCGAATGAATCCCCTCTCTTATATCCATTGAATATGTCCGGGGTTGTTGCCTTACCCTCCTTAACCATCAACGCCACCTCACTCATTTGACCCCTATACCGCTTCTCAAGGTACCAACGGGCACTTTTAGGTATGTTTCCACCACCTGCTATGGCCTCCAGGTGCCCATAGCCACCGCAGCCGCACTGCAAGTCGGATTCTATGTCAACCACTGCGTGGCCCATTTCATGCGCATTCCCATCCTTACCAACTAAGAGGTGCCCATCAACTATTACACCCATCCCAATGCCCGTGGACAGCGTTATGTAAACCACGTTATTCTTGCCAACACCTTGACCGAACAGGTACTCCCCCCAGACGGATGCCATTGCATCGTTACCGATGATTATGGGTAGCTTGAGGCCGATTCTTAATGGTGCGTAAAGCCTGAACCTCTTGACCCTCCACCTTAGGTTGGGGGCTATTATCACGTTACCTGTTTTAAGGTCAAGGGGCCCTATTGAACCTATACCCACCGCTGATATTGAGGGTAGGTACTTGGCTAGGTCTTCCTTAGCGCCCTTAATAATTATGTTAGCCACAGTATCCTCATTGCCCTCCGGCGGCATGGGAACCTTAATCTTCTCAATAACCCTACCGCCTCCATCTATAACCCCTATCCTAATGAAACTCGCACCCACGTCCACACCTAGGTAATACTGCACATTAACCACCCTCATATCTGAACAGCCTTGAAGTTTTAAAAGCATTATCCATGATAAGAACCCTTACGCAGATAAACAACGCACCCTTACTGAACCTCCTTTGAGTATGCGCAAAGAAACCTGCAAAATACATTTTATCCTCAGCCACAGCTACCCTGTGGAGCAACATTACGCAACGGAAAAGAAATGTCATTGCTGTTAACTCACCTAACACCTTAACTCAGTCTTTTGCTTAATGTCTATGCTGTATCTGTGGTCGTAGTGGTTAAGTAATGTGCATGCTAAGGGGATAGGTTTAAATATCTAATGAACCTTCCAGTTTTGTGGATAAACTTAAACTGTATGTATTAATACAAAACCTTGCTAATGGCTTAACGCAACCGTTCATGGGATTCCTAGCCGTGGCCAACGGAGTCTCCAACATAGGCCTTGGCCTTGTTTCATCTGCAAACGGCTTCTTCGCTGGTTTAGTTCAATTACCCCTAAGGGGCCTCAACGAACCTGTTAAGCTTCTTAAGGTTTCAACATTAGTATTGGCTGCGCTGTGGCTAACCATGGCCTTCGTATCCTACGGTAACCCTACGCTATATGTAGCCACCTACCTATCGATAGCGGCAGTTGGTGGTGTTTCATCCTACGCGTGGGCGTTGCTGATGGAGAGGGCAAGTAGGGGCTCTAGGGGTAGGGTACTTGCTGAGTATGGCTTCTTCGGCGCCGTGGGTAGCCTATTAGCCACCTTAACGGCTGGTTTAGTGGTGAAGGGGGATTACGGGTTAGCTAGGTACGTGTTCTTGACAGCCGCAATGTTAATAATGAGCAATGCATTCATTTTGACGCAGTTAAGCAGCGTTAGGTATGATGGAGGCTTGGGTAGCATTAAGCAAAGTATTAGGGGCATTGAGAATTTTTTAACGGCAACATTCCTATTCGCCATGGTGTGGTCCTTCGCCTGGCCGATATTTCCAGTGGCCCAATACTACGTATTCAACATGACCACTGAGCAGGTTGCCATACTAAGCATAGTGGGTGGTGCATCAACACTAATGCTCCAGAGACCAGTGGGTTCATTGGTGGATAGGCATAGGAGATTAATGATGTTCCTGGGCAGGTTCCTACTAATAACATTCCCATTGATGTACGTGTTCTGCACGAACGTGTACCAGTTGTTTATCTTCAACGTGGTGTCCGGTTTCACCAACTCGGTGTCGAGTACGGCTTACATGGCGTACCTCTTCGATAACTCGAGGGATAAGAAGGGGGCGATAACAGTCTATAACGCTATCTATGGTACAGGAACCTTGGTTGGGTCACTGCTGGGTAGCACTGCGTTAACAATAGCTGAGCCACTTGTCGGAGTCACTGATGCGGTTAGGTACCTACTAGTCATTGATGCCGCAGCCAGGGCTGGGGCGGCCGTGGCTTACCTTAAGCTGCCTGAGTTCAGCTCCCCCAGTAAGGGTACCTTAACCATCTCGGCTAGGGCTAACTAACCAACGCGCGTAATTAGGTCTCTTAAGTAGTTCAACACATCGCTAGCCACGGCATCCCTATTCACGTAGCTTAGCCTAAACACCCTACCAAGGCTTGAACGTGAACGTAACCAATCAGTCATCCTGACGTGGACTGTTACTATGAAGTGCCTTGACTTAACCACATCCTCAACCCTTGTTAGGAACAATGGGTGCTTCATCTCCATGGGACCCACCTCATCTATTACGTATAAATCTCCAGGTTCATTAAGCAGCGTCAACCCCCACTCCACAGCGTCAACATTGACGTGGTACCTCCCAACCATTGGACCCTCAACAGCACTAACGTGGGCCAGCCACCTCCACTCACCGCTATTAACATTAACTAGCCTAAAACCAACCCTGGTGCCCTGCTCCCTTGCCTCAATGGTATAGAATCCAGTGACCCCAACCCCCATTGCCCTAAGCCTTTCCACAACCTTAACCACCAGGGTTGTTTTACCCACACCAGGTGGCCCAGTTATGAAGGCGCCCAGCTCAGTCACATTAATGTGGCGTAGCAGTCTTTTTAAACAACCTGTACCTTAATCTTTAGGCATTGGGCGTCATGTTTAAAAGGGGGCTAAGGCATGAAGGCGTTGTGAGGATTTACAATTGCTCATACTGCGGGAGGCCAATACCGCCAGGTTACGGATTAATGTACGTGAGGATTGATGGGGTTGTCCTGCGATTCTGCAGTAGGAGGTGCTTCGTCAGTATGGTTAAGATGGGTAGGAATCCGCAGAAGCAGGCCTGGGTTAGGAAGGCTAAGCGCGTTAAACAGGCTACTCAGCCAGGTAAACCAACGGCTAAGTGAACCTAATCTTATTAAACAATAGGTTAAATAGATCCTGGTTAAGATATCCAGTGATGATTAGGCTTACCGCATCTTTAATCATATTGCTGGCCACGGTACCCATACTTGCCGCTACCCAGAACTATGTGGTTAACTATGGGTTGCTTTACATCAACGGCTCATCCACCTCAATATCACTACCGGTAAACGGCTCATTGGTCATACCCTTAAGGTGCATAGGTAACGTGGCGAATGTAACCCTGGTGATTGATCCAAGGTCTCAAATAGGGGTATCATCAGCGTTTCTTATCCTTAATAATGGATCAGTAAGGCAGGTGGTTGGGTTAAATTCGCCTAAGTTGATCAATACGTGGATCAGCTGTGGAGACACCTATGGATTGGTTGTTAATGTGGCTAGCTACATGAAGATACCGCCAGTACTATATCTGTACAATGGCCTACCTTTAACCGGCAGCTTCAGTGGCTCTGGGTTGCTGGTGATTAACAACACGTCTCTACCTGGGTTAACACCGCTATACTCAATTATCGATCTCATGGTCATTGGTGGTTCAGTTAACCCATCATCACCCTTCACGTTCCTTGTTAATAGTAGTAGGTATGTTGTGAACACTAATGGCGTACCCATAGCTATAAACAAGTATGTTTACGTATCCTACACGGCGCCCGTAATATTTAAGGTAGCCAACGCAACCGTTTATTACTCAGTTAACGTAACATACTCAATACCAGCCACTGGCATGCCGTGGAGCGGATTGGCGATTCTAAGTAATGACTCCTCATACTACGTAGTTCACTTACAAGGCTCAATGAGTACGCTGAGCGGCGTGGTGCCAATGTTCATGCCGGGGGAGATGCTGGTTAGATTGAACGGATTGGTTAATTGGGCTGAGGTACAGGTAATGCTGAGTGTGAATCCATGGTGCTCCAATTACTTAATCCCAGCTCAAGTTGTCAATAACAATGTGGTGACTCAGGTACCATCTAACGTAACCCTTTACATAGGCAACGAGCCAATGGCCAACCTGGTGGTCCTTGGCTTAGCTGGTGGTGAGGCATCGATAAATTTAAACAATGTGATAACAGGTGGTTCCTTAAGGGTCAGCACACTTGACGATTATCCCGTTAACGCAACAGTACTGCTCCTTGGTAATGGAATCTACACGTTACTTAAAAACAACACGTGCTTAACACCAGGTGTTTACTCAGTCATAGTCATGAGTAACGTAGGCTACTATAGGTTCACGGCTACGGTAAACCAATCATTAACCACCATAAGGATACCCGTATTTCACATTGTTAACCTAAACGTTACCCTAACCCAACTACCCTCAGTGTGTAACTATGTGTCACTCCTCATAAACTCCTCAATTCGGTCCATTAGTAGGTATGGTGATACGTTTAATGTAACCCTCGGCGACGTTAAATATGGATCTCGGATCGTGGCCAATGCTGTGGTTAATGGGTCAGTGGTTGGGTCAATCATGATTAAGGTCAACTCAAGTACATTAAACGTAACCATACCTGTAAGGGCTGTTAACGTTAAGGTAATGGGCCTATTAAACTCCCCAATCAACGCCATCGTTAATATTGGTGACCTGGCATTTCACATTAATGGTTCAGCGGTAATATGCGCACCAATTGGTGCGAATTACGCTACACTATATACACCCATGGGTTCTTTTACAGCCCCAATAATAGATGGCTCAATATCAGTCACTGTCCCATATTACATTAATTTAAACTACCTGATCGCATTAATACTGGTAGTTGCAGTAATATCCCTAGCTGTGTTAGCGGTTAAAGTCATCGGAGGTAAAGGCAACAGGGATAATGGTGATGTAGTGATTGTTGTGGGAGATTAATACTGATCCCTTTCTCGCCTTTGAGCCCACCTTTAGTGTGGGCTACTGAGTACCCTGCCTAGTGTTGGTTATTAATCCACTACCATGAAACCCACACAGTGAAGCCACCCACTATGAATGGTAAGGCTTGCCGTTTGCTTTACCAACCTTCCATTCTTTTCACCGCTTATAAGCACGGCACTTGGTAACCTCATTTCTAGGCCTAGACTAGAGGGACTATGATTGAAATGGTAACTCGCATTTTTATGTTTTTTGACTGCTGTAATGCAACATAACGCATAATCATAGGTTACGGATAACTTAACATTAGTAATATAGAGGTAGTACCCTAATCTGGGGGTAAAGTTTTTAAGCAAGAGGGGTATAGTGTACTTAAAAACCACATAAGAATGTAGCAATGAGAGCCCAAACCAATCCCCTCGCATTGGGAGGAGAAGTTCCCAAGTACGCGAGGGGGATTGGGGCAGCTGTATATGGGACTCATGTATACGGTAATTTATATGACTGCGACGAGGAGGTACTACGAGACGAGGTCAAGCTAACTAATATAGTTAAGGAGGCTGCCGAGAAGGCTAATGCGACGGTGGTTTCACTATTCTACTACAAGTTCACGCCAACAGGCGGGTTATCAGTGGTTGCTATTGTAGCGGAGTCGCACATATCAATACATACCTGGCCTGAGCACAAGTATGCTACCGTGGATGTCTACACCTGTGGATCACACACGGATCCCTTAACCGCCTTTGAGTACATTGCTGAGAAGCTTGGTGCTAAAAGGTATAGTGTCAATATAAGTGATAGGTCGCTTTACGAGAATGAGGATGCTGGGGAGGATCCGAAGCCTTGAATGAAGCCCCACCCCCTGTTTAAAAAGAGTTAATATTTAAATTTTTTAAAGTAAAGACTTAACCAATGGGTATAGAGTTCCCACCCTACTTCCTAATGGCCTACACGGAGATAAGTAAGTTCATCGAGGAGGCTGTAAGTAAGATACGCCCGGACCAGGTTAATGAGTTTATAAATGAACTGGAGAGGCTTTATCATAGGGGTAATAAGGTGCTGGTGGTGGGGGCAGGTAGGTCTGGTTTAGTGGCTAGGGGCTTCGCCATGAGATTAATGCACCTCGGCTACAAGTCCTACGTCCTAGGGGAGACTATAACACCAAGCGTGGGGTCCAATGACCTCGTGGTCGCCATAAGCGGTAGTGGTACGACAAGCATCGTGGTCGCCGCCTCAGATGCGGCTAAGCGCATGATGGCTAAGGTGGTTGCGATCACCAGTTACCCAGACTCACCACTAGCCAAAATAGCGGATCTCGTCCTTGTAATACCAGGCAGAACTAAGATATCCAGGATTGATGACTACTTCGCCAGGCAAATCCTAGGCCTCCACGAACCATTGGCGCCACTAGGTACACTATTCGAGGACACGACAGCCGTATTTCTCGATGCAGTAATAGCGGAGTTAATGCATAGGTTAAATAAGACTGAGGAGGATTTGAGAAACATGCACGCTAACATAGAGGTCCCCTAGTAATGCTAATAAATGGCTCAATGCAATTAGACAAGTGGCTGTTTCACTTAGACTTGGCGATCTTGAGCTACTGAGCAAGTTGATAAACTCCACGCCAATGGACCTAACCAAGTTATTTAAGGCCAGGAAGAGGGATAACACATACATTATACCACTGCTTAGGGAACCCTGGGTACTTTCCATTGACCTAAATGACCAGTACAGCCTTGAATCTGGCAATGGGAGACTGAGCGTTGAGGGAGTTGATATTAAGGTTAATAATAGGCAGGCTAGGGTTGTTGCCGGCTTCCTGGCATCAAACGGCTACATATATGGGTCATACATTGGTGGTGGGGGTGCATTTAAATGCATGAGGATTAACATCAATACCCCCACGGGTCTAGCAGTACCGCTGAATAACATTATCTTTGAATCAACCCAGGCATACGTGAGTAGGTATGAGGGTAGGATTCTGGTTCCAAGGTGCACCCTATCCAGTAGTGCTGGCTTAACGACGAGTAAACTCATCTTTGCGGCGTTAAATGCACAGGCAATGGGTAACGTAACTGTCGAAATCTCTACCCTTAAGGTGTTATATTTATAGGTTAATCAACTTTTTAAATATAAATTCAACTAGGTAGACTATGGAGTCTGTAAGGAAGGTTGAATTAAGTACAAGCGGAAAGGTTATTGAGTCCCCATGTGGCCCAATAATACATGGACTGGAGGATGTGTTGATCAAGGTCACCTCGATAAGTGACATAGATGGTAGGAAGGGTATACTGTGGTATAGGGGGTATAGGATTGATGACCTAGCTAAGTACTCAAGCTTTGAGGAAACAGCATACCTAATACTGTACGGTAAACTACCCACTAGGAGTGAGTTATCCGAGTTTAGTGAAAGGCTAGCGACCAATAGGGACCTACCTGAGGAGGTTTACTCAATAATAAAGATGCTGGCTGAGAGGAGGGTTCACCCAATGCTAGTCCTTGAATCAGCTATATCGGCATTAGCGGGTTTCGACCCCAAGGCTGGGGATTTAAGCAAGGATGCCTTATACGAGCAGGCGATTAGATTGGCCGCCGTGTTCCCAACGATAATAGCCGCCCACTACAGGTTCAGTAGGGGGTTGGGGTTAGTTAAGCCGAGGAGGGATCTTAGCCAGGCCGCCAACTTCCTCTACATGATGTTCGGCACTGAGCCGGACGACATTTCAACTAGGGCAATAGACCTGTACCTAATCCTCCACATTGACCACGAGGTCCCGGCTTCAACATTCGCAACCCACGTGGCCATATCCACGTGGACAGACCTATACTCAGCCATAGTAGCTGGTATAGCCGCCTTAAAGGGTCCACTTCACGGTGGTGCCAATGAGGCTGCCATGAAGCAGTACCTTGAGATAGGTAACCCAGACAATGCGAGACCATATGTTGAGAAGCTGCTGGCCGAGGGTAAAAGAGTCATGGGTGTTGGGCATAGGGTCTATAAGACGTATGATCCCAGGGCTAGGATATACAAAGAGCTTGTTAGGGAGTTGAGCGAGAGGAAGGGTAACATGACCTACTACAGGATAGCCGAGGAGGTTGAGAAGGTTGTCCTAGAGAGACTTGGGCCTAAGGGGCTTTACCCCAACATAGACTTCTGGAGCGGCATAGCAATGTACCTACTTGGCATACCGTACGAGTACTACACGCCAATATTTGCGATGTCTAGGGTGGTTGGCTGGGTTGCCCATGCAATAGAGTACCTAGGGGAGCACAGGTTGTTTAGGCCGAGGGCATGCTACGTTGGGCCCCATGACGTGCAGTATGTTCCGATAGATCAAAGGAAGTGAGGCGAGAGTTAAAGATAGCCGCTTAAAACTGTGCCTTTCTCTGTTTTAAGAACTCCCTAAATATGTCTGTTTCTGTGTATATTTCCTCGTAGCCATCATTAACGCTCTTGAACTTGATGTACTCCATCCAAAGATTCCTGTGATGCTCATCATACTTGCCCTTAAGCCTAACGTGCTTAAGTAGCGAGAGGGTGTTCTGGTAATCTCTTCCACAGACCGGACACCTAACCATTCTACTTCACCTCACTTTTCCTCATCTTAATTATCCTAAGATTACCATTCTCATCAAAGTCGTATTTTACAACGTACTCGGCCTCATCATCCCACTGGGGTGGTTGGGCCATGTCCTCTGGCTTAAATATGGTAGACTCTAGGTTAGGGAAGGCACCATCACTTATTGTTGTCCCATATAGTGACCCAACTGGACAGGCATCAACGCAGAAGTGGCACAGTATGCACTGCTCGTACCTTATCCCCGGGTAGAATTTACCATTAGGTGCCCTGTACATGAATATTGCATTGACTGGGCATGCCCAGGCGCATTGGAAACATGATATGCACTTCTCAATGTCATTAACTATGAAGCCCCTAAACCTATCAACAACCCACCTCCTCTCCCTAGGGTACTGTATAGTGAACCTAGTGGGCTTAACGAACTCCTTAACCCCAACAGCCAGTGCGCTTAAGTGCCCGGTTACTGGGTTAACCTTGGGTTGAGTAACCTTCTTAGCCATATTAAACCACCGGTAGCACAAGCCTAATAACTATACTCCATATAACACTTACCACTGACAGAATAAGTAGCGTACGCCATCCCATTCTTAAGGCTTGGTCAAGCCTATAGTTGGGGTATACAGCTCTAAGGAACGAGAAGAACATCATTACCAGGAACACCCTAACCCCCAGCCATAGTGGTGCTGATAAGTCACCGAGGGACGCTATGTATGGTCCACTCCAGCCACCGAGGAATAGTATTGAGAGCAGCAGGGTCATTACATAGGTCTTCTCGTAACTCATGGTCATTGTTAATCCAAATATTAACCCACCGTACTCGGTGAATGGGCCAACCACTATATCCGTGTCATTCTCAACTATTTCGAATGGGAACCTTGATGATGCCATGGCTGTGGTTACCACAGCGACTATGAAGGCTATTGGGTTAAGTATTGCCCCAGGTATATAATGCGTAACCTGCTCATTAACCATCATGAAGGGGTCAGCTGTACCAAACAGAATTATCATGGCCACTACCGACAGCATGAATGGTATTTCGTAGGCCGCGTACATGAATGCCTCCCTAACTGTACCTATGTAGGCCCACTTATCCGTTGACGCCCAACCAGTGACAATAATTACAACGTTGAATATTGATATAAGCACAGCCGCAATTAAGATATTGTAACCTGTATTTATAGCGTAGACATTGGGCCCAGCCGGTATGAACAGCACAGGCAGTAGCGCAAATATGAACCCGAATATGGGCATGTGTATGAAGTAGGCGGTGTCAGCCTCCTGGTGTATTATAATCTCCTGGAGTGTATACCTTATTAGGTCGCTTATCGGTTGAATAACACCACCAAGTCTCTTAGATATTTCAAGTGGTCCATACCTCCACTGAACCCTGGCGGCCGCCTTCCTCTCCCACCATATTACGAATATCAAAGGTATGAACAAGCCGATTAGCCCTGGGACAAACCACACGGCAAATATGGGTGTCCACAGTAGGAAGTTCACTATTGGCCCAATGACAGGTATCTTAAGTAGGAAGTTTATGAGAGGCTCCAGGAACGGTATCTGCACCATAGGCTCCAGGTAACCCATGGTTAGGTCGCTTAATCTTATGTATTTAAAGATTAGCCCTTTACCTTACGCAAAGGTTCCGGTTCCCACAATAGAAAGGGTTAATAAAGCGGTTGAGTTAGCTTATCGAAATGAGTAATGATGATTTTGTGGTTAGGTTAGTTAACGTGAGTAAGAGGTACTACATATCCGAGTCTGTGTATGTTGATGCATTGATTAACGTCAACCTAAGCATACATAGAGGTGAGGTAGTCATTATAATGGGCCCTAGTGGTTCAGGTAAGTCAACACTTCTCAACATAATAGGGATGCTTGACAGGCCAACCAATGGTAGGGTTTACCTAGACGGCATGGATGTTACAGATATGAGCGAGGGTGAGTTAGCTAAGTTTAGGCTATTTAAGGTTGGGTTCCTGTTTCAGCAATACAACCTGATACAGAACCTAACAGCCCTTGAAAACGTCATGATGCCCATGATAATGAGCGGCTTATACGATAGATCAATGGCTGAGGCCAAGGCTAGGTACCTATTGGAGCTGGTTAGGTTAACCCCATACGCCACTTACTTCCCCAATCAACTGTCGGGTGGCCAACAGCAGATGGTTGCCCTGGCTAGGGCTTTAGCACTAAACCCAAGCTTCATAATAATGGACGAACCCACAGGCGCCCTGGACCCGGTTAGCGCATCAAGGTTACTGGCCCTAATAAACGTGCTTAATAGGGCCATCGGCGTAACAATGATAATAGCCACCCATAACCCCGACGTAGCCCAGGTGGGTAGTAGGGTGCTTAACATTAGGGGTGGTAGAATCTACGAGTCAGGTGTTGTGGAGAGGATAAACATAGGTAGCGTCAACGTTAAGGACATGGTTAAGGCTTACGTGGAGGGGCTTAAAATAGATTTATTAGCTAGGAAGAACAGTAGATTAGCAGATGATGTGCATAGGATTGAGCAGGAAATATCGAGGCTTGAGGAGATTACCAACGGCTAGCCCACCGGTTAAGGTGTTGAAGCTGGGGTTAGTGTTGGTAGCCTTGGTGGCGCTAGTGGCTGTTCATACGGCTAGTGCCTCAAGCCCCCTATCAGTAACCTACACAATCAACTTCATTAACTACTACACAAGCAGTGGCGTTAAGTCGTACGTAGTCTACAGTGTTAACCTGGTTAATGAGAATGCATCAGCGGTGAAGGTGACTGTGGGTTTTAAACTGCCACCATACTCAACAATAGTATATGCGTCAAATGGATACTTCATGAAGGGTTATGACGTGTACTGGAACGTCAGCATTAACCCATTTGAAACGGTTACACTTAACGTCGAGTTCCAGAACCCATTAATCAGCGGCTACATAATCAACTTCAACTACCTAATCAACGGGTCCGCTGGGTTAAGCCAGGTAATTAACGGGAGTTCAGGCATTAGGCTCACTCTGTTGGTCAATGCATCAAACATACTGGGGCTACCACTAACGTATAACGCATACTTACCCCTCCAAAACAACATCAACTTCTACTACTCACCTCCACCAACTGGTCTAGTTAGTATAGGTACTGGGGATTACGTGTACTGGTCCGGTGAGATACCCATGAATGGTTCCATTGGGTTGAACATAACGTTCATAACCACTGGTTCAGGTAATTGGAGCGCCATTAATCTGGGTACATTAACCCTATCATCGTCGATAGACCTATACTACTACCTAAGCTACCTCAGCACTGTGATTAACCAGTTAAACACCACCATGCTGAGGCTCAACAATATACCTTACATAAGGCCAATAAGCGGTAACGCAACCATACTTCTCAATGACCTATATCAATTATCATACCTGCTAAACACGACCGCCGCCCTGTATAGGCAGTCAGCCTACTACATTAACTCAACAAGGGTAATTGAGAGTCTACTTCTACTCCAGGTTTATGAGGTTGACTACGCGTTAAGGGCTGAGTACGGTGTCCTAGGTAAGCTCAACTCGACGATACCGATGGTTTCGACGTCACTTAGGCAAATAATGAGTAACCTAACTCAACTTAATAACGAGATCATTAACCTCCAGTATGAGGTCATTTCAGATGTGGTGTACGCCTATGGGGAGATTGAGCAGTATAACCTCACATTAATGGAACTGATACCGATACTGAACACTGCCAATGGGACACTGGCCGGGTTCTACCAATACCTTGGCTACGTTCAAGGCAATTTAACCAACCTGTATAATGAAATTAATTCACTCGACATTAATGGCAAGGTTAAGGCTGATGTACTGGGTAAGTTAAGTAAGTTAATTAACGATGTGGAGGCCATGAGGGAGACCGTGCTTAAGCTTGAGGGTTACGTCAGTGAGGCTGAGATGGGGGTGGTGGCAGCTAGTAGGCAGTTAAGTGAAGTGGCATATCAATTAAACACTAGGGGAACTGCAATAGTGGTGACCTTAACCAACATAAGTAATACACTTGTTAAGACTAATCAAAGCGTATACTCACTTTACATCGCATTAAACTACCTGGGCAATGTCCTTAATTCAACCACCACAACCCTCAACTCAACGTTGGGTAAGCTTAATGAGGCCTTATCAGTACCCACGTCACTTTACGGCAACTTAACAGGCATAATAAATGGCCTCCTACTAACCAGCAGTCAACTTCAAAATGCATCAATGAGGCTCATGAACATTTACTTCAACGTTACTGGGCAGTACATACTGTTTAGCACAGCAATTAACCAAAGCCTGCAATACCAGAGGGCTAGCGTGCTAGGTGAACTGTATAGGTACGAGGCGTATTACGGGGTGGCTAGGGGAATGTATAACCAGTACCTCAGTAACCTCATAATCAACGCATCACCCACACCCACGGTTGACATTATAGTTGAGCAGACCAGCATTGTTAACCTACCGATAATACTCAACACCAAGTACATATCTATGGTCCTATCAAACATAACAAGCATTAGCCCTAGCACCACCAGTGGGCGTGATTCAACCAAGGTGAACAGTGACGTGGGGCTTTACGCATCAGTGGCGGCTGCCCTTGCACTTGCCGCTGGCCTTATCCTCAATAAGCGTAAGTACATCACCGGCAACGCTACCTATAGGCCTTGAGGCATCGATAATGGGGTAACCACGCTCCTCAGCCCTCCTTAGGTAAATCTCCTGCACCCTCATTAGTAGATTGAGACTCCTCTCGAAGTACTCCAACGTACCCCTACTGGTCAACCTCTCCCTAATTACGGCTAGGGGTGCATTGAGTATTATCACTAGGTCTGGTTCAGGAACCATGGAGTTCACCCTAAGTATCCAGTCAATGGGCACACCCTGAGCACCCTGGTACGCCACTGAGGACTCTATGTAGCGCTCAGTGATGACGATGAACCCATCCCGAAGCCCAGGTTTAATAACTGTGTTGAAGTGGATAATCCTATCTGCGGCGAAGAGCAGTGCCAGGGCGCTTGGCTCAACCTCAACCTCCCCAGTCAACACATTACCCCTTATGAACCTCCCAACTGCGCCATCACTCGGTTCACTGGTGACGAGAACCATGTAGCCCAACCCCTTTAACACGTCGGCAACACGCCTAATGACGGTTGACTTACCAACCCCATCAATCCCCTCAACATCAACGAAGAGGCACATACGGTTCAAAATAGCGTAAGGTGACTGGGATTTTTAAGCAAAGGGCATTCAACTATTAGGCTACTTGAGTTATATTCACAATACGTTACGGTTAATCTGCATGGAGTGATGGCATCAAGGAATACTGGTTTTACGTAACGTTACCTTAACGTGAACCTACTCGGGTGGTATTTCTTCGTAAACGAGGCTCAGTGGTATACCCTGCCTACCCCTAATGTAGCTTGCCAGTGCGAAAACCAGCAAACCCGCCACGAATATCACGGCTGACTCAGCCAGTAGTTGAATAGGGTTACCCGTTATGGAGAGGTAGTACTGCGGCTGGGTGAGCCAGTAGTAGGCGAATACGAGCAGAAACACTAAGTATATCGCCGTCAACGCGGTCAACAGTGGTCTATTGGCATTGAGTTTAACAACACCCTTAATACACATGACTAGGGCAAGCAGCACAGATGCTATGAACGTGAAGACGAGGAGTATCAACGCATCCAGGTCTATGGCGTAGGATAAAGCCGCGCTAAAGGGGGTTAGGGCCAGGATGTACATTTAGGGTCACGGTAACCGCCAAGTCAAATAGATGGGCGGCGATGGGTGAATGGGTCCTTGGGTGGACATAGGAGAAGAACTCGGGCAGGACTCTATCCATGGAGAAGGCCAATAGGTACCTTGACACTTGGATTATCACCCCGGTGACTGGGGCTATATACCAGAGCACTAAGGAGTAGGCCAGGGCTACGGCTATTGGCGTGCGCAGTAAAGCCAAGTCAGCCCCGGGGTTTATGAGTATGTAACCATTGTCAACACCGTTAGCATTCATGTAACCGACGCCTACGTAGAAACTGAACCCAAAGGCGTGGATGAATGAGGCTATGAAGGCTGTGAAGAATAAGCCACCCATTATGAACATGCCCAAGACTCCAAGGATGGCTGTTACCCTATCCCTCCTAATCTCCCCACCTATGGTGGCTGGGAAGTTTACGTAAGCCCACACAGCGGTAGTGAAGGCAGACATGCCAAGGACACCATATAACCCACCCATGGGGGTTGCTTTACCTGTGTAGGTTAATGCCTCACTGTACACTGAACCCAGGGCAGACTTCACCACGCTATGGGACAATGCGGCTACGTAAACAGCTGAGGCTATGAAGGTTGATAGGGCTACCGCCGATATAACCATGAACATTGTTAGGCCAGCCCTAGCCGACGCTACGTTGACTAGTATCAATACTGCCACCAGGGCCACGGCTACGGCGAATTCATACTCAGGTTTAAGGATTAACCCAGCCCATGGGTTACCCAAGACCTTCATAACCATGCCCAACTGCCCCACGGCAAAGTAGACTAGGACGGCGTCATAGAGCATTTCACCCACGGTGAAGTTGAACCAAGCCGCAAAGCCCATGGGTGGGTTCAACCTGGAGAAGTACACGTAATCCCCACCAGTCCTCGGGTATTGCCTAGTGATTAGGTACCACATGAACACGCCTGGTATGAACATGAGCCAGGAGGCGAATAGGGCAATGATAGCGGCTTCACCACCGCCGTAGAGGTAAAGCCCAGTCAGATAGACGAAGGGGACCACTAGGAAGCCGTTGTAACCCATGCTGGTTAAGAGAGCCTTAAGTGGTCCAACCTCCCTGACAAGCCCAGTGCTCTCCCTAGTGAAGAGGCTCATAGACCGACACCGTTGAGGAAGGCCTCAACCGCATCACTAACCTTAACCCTATACCCAGCGTCATTTAAGGCCTTGGCTAGGGCAACAACGGCATTAGTCATCATGTTCAGCGACGCTGTGTAGCCCATGTGGCCAATCCTAAGCACCCTACCCTTAAGTGGCCCCCAGGAGCCCGCTATGAGGACCCCGTATTTAAAGGCACCTTCCCTAACCTTAGTCTCACTGATGCCATCTGGCGTGTAGAATGCTGTCACGGTTGGGCTTGAGTACTCCTCTGATTCGGGCACTAGCCTAAGTCCCATCACCTCAACGGCGTTCACAACACCACGTGATATCGCCCTATGCCTAGCGTAAACGTTGCTTAACCCCTCCTCCTCAATCATCCTAAGGGACTCGAGGAGCCCATTGATTAGTGGCTCACTGTGGGTGTATGGGAACTCCATCCTCTCGACAACATCCCTCCAAAGCCTAATGTTTAGGTAAAAGCCCCTGTAGCTAACCTTCTCCATGCGTTCCCAGGCCTCATCACTAACCGCCAGTATTGTCAACCCTGAAGGTAAGTTAAGCACCTTTTGGCTCCCACCAATAACCACGTCCACACCCCAAGAGACATTAACCTCAGTGCCACCCATTGATGAGACTGCGTCGACGATTAGCAGCTTACCCTCAGACTTAACCACGGCGGCTATGTCCTTAAGGTTATTTAACGTTCCACTGGGTGTCTCACAGTGGACCATGGTGACCAACTCAGCTTCCCTAGCCTCACTCCTCAAGAATGCCTTAACCTTATCTGGGTCAAGTACCTTACCATAATCAACCTTATGGATTATGGGCACGCCGCCATATGAGGCCACTAGGTCTGCGAAGGCGTCCCCGAATACGCCGTTGCTTAAAACGGCAACCTTATTCCCGTTAACAGTTAGGTTAGCCACGGCAGCCTCAAGACCACTCATGGCTTCGCCAACCCAAACAACAACATTACCCTTACTGGTACCCAGCATCCTGGCGAGCATTACCCTGACCTCATCGTAACGCTTGAAGAAGTCTGGGTCAAGGTCAGGATTAGTTGGGCGTCTCGCTAACGCCAACAGAACCCTATGGGGAATTTCAGTGGGTCCCGGGGTCGCTATGAGCGTATCCGTTGTTAGCATTACCGTGGTTACTGAGTGGTGGTGTTAAGGATTGTTTAACGTTAAACAAGGCTCAAATAGGGACGGTTAACGCTGGTATTCATTAGCTGTTTCATTGCCGTTAGCCCTTTAATTCGATTTTGTAGATTTTCAAAGGTTCACTGGCCTTATCATCAATGTACACGTAGAATATTAATGAACCTGGCGCAATATACCTAACGTCATCTATGGTCATCTCAACCCTATCACTAGGCAGCTTAACCCCAGCCACCCTAAGGGCTAATGCCACCTCCCTACTGTTAACCATGTTGAAGATCTTCATACCCTGGGCCACGTAATCGTTGAATTCGTTAACGAATACCTTAAGGGGCACCTCGGTGAATTTAACTAAAGCTACCTCGCTGTCGGTTAATACGGCTGGCGTAAACCAGTCCATTACTATTACCCTACCTGCCTCTTTACTGGGTCTCTTCTGCCTCTCCTCAAGTAGCATTAGCCAAATATTCCCTAGTTACTTAAAAGTTTTAAGTGGGGCAACTCATGGGTGCTTATGGGAAATATCGCATCGCTTTTATAATTATGAATATAGTGCACTCGGTATATTGTTGTAAATAAAATTTATAGGAGCCTATTCATCTATGGGACTAATGACTACCCCAGAGGTCTCCCTGAGCCTACCCATAGTAATACCATTAATTGGGTTAGCCTACGCCCTATACAACGTACACTGGGTCCTTTCAAGGCGCGTGGATAATGAAAAACTGAGTGAGCTAAGCGACCTGATAGCTAAGGGTGCTGAGACATTCCTTAAGAGGGAATATAGTCTCATTCTCCCAACGGGCATCGCCCTCATGGTGATTATAGGCTTCGTTTACTACGCAATATTCCACTCAGCATCACTGACGGCCTACGCAGTACTCTCATTCGCACTGGGTACCCTTGGTAGTGGGTTAGCAGGCTACGTGGGCATGTACGTAACCACGAGAAGCTCCTCCAGGACAACTACAGCAGCTAGGAGGGGCATTGGTGAGGCGCTTAAGGTTTCATTCAGGGCTGGGAGCGTCATGGGTGTTATGCTGGCTAGCGTGGCTGTGTTGACCGTGTCCTCGCTTTACGTAGTGTACTCAGCGTTAACTAGGGATTGGGCGATTACACTGGCGCCTGTGGCACTTGGCGCCAGCTTAATGTCACTCTTCATCAGGGTGGCTGGGGGCATCTACACTAAGGCCGCTGACTGGGGCGCAGACATGGTTGGTAAGGTCGAGTCCAACATACCTGAAGATGATCCAAGGAACCCCGGCGTAATAGCTGATAATGTTGGTGATAATGTGGGTGATGTAGCTGGTATGGCCAGTGACGTGTATGAGAGTTTCATAGTGGTGTTAACCGGAACATTAATACTCATATCCGTCTTTAACATGCCTGAGGCATTGGCCTCACTAACCCTTGCACTCACCTCACTGGTGCTCCTAGCCACTTTACTTGGGGTTCAGGTGGTTAGGGGTGATGTTAAGGGTGAGGACTTGGCCTCAGCCTCAATGAGGAAGCTTGGCAATGCCCTAACGGCGACCGTGTTAATCGGCTCAGCACTCACCATAGGCTACTCACTAGTCTCACTAAGGAATACACTTGAGGCCATTGCGTCATCGCTAAGCGTGGTGATGGGGTTCATAACCGCCGTGGCTGTGCTTTACGTTACTCAGTACTTCACCCATTACACCTACAGCCCAGTTAAGGATATTGCAAGGCAAGCCATCTTCTCAGCATCAAACGTGATAGTAACCGGGTATTCGTACGGCCTACTAAGCGCCGCGCCAATAATAGCCATAGTCGCCCTGGCCCTTGGGGCATCATTTTACCTAGGCTACTCTTACATACCTACCTCAATGCCCATTGAGGGTGGAGTCATGGGTACCGCATTAGCATCAGTGGGCCTACTTAGCCTAGCTGGCGTTGTCATATCCCTCGACTCTTATGGGCCTGTTAGCGATAATGCAAATGGCCTGGCGGAGATGGCTGGCCTAGGTGGTGAGGTGAGGAGAGTTACCGATGCCCTTGATGCCATAGGCAACACGTATAAGGCAACCACCAAGGGCTACGCCATAGCTAGCGCTGGGTTGGCGGCCTTAGTGCTTTTCATAGGCTTCATCTACGAGGTGTTGAGTTACAACAACCCCAACACTGATGTATTGAGCACTGCGTTAAGCTACCTCAGTATAGTTAACCCGATGTTGCTGGTCGGCATACTAATAGGCGCGATACTGGTTTACGTCTTCTCATCAAGGCTCCTCATAGCTGTGGGTAAGGCCGCATCAGAGCTGGTGGAGGAGATTAGGAGGCAGTTCAGTACCAGGAAAATACTTGAGGGCTTGGAGAAGCCGGACTACAATAAGGCTATTGACATAGTTACACGCCACGCATTGAGGGAATTCATGGCGCCTGCACTGTTAGCTGTCGCCATACCGGTCATTGTTGGTTTAACCTTGGGTTGGGTGGCCCTTGCGGGCCTAATACTAGGCACCATTATAGTTGGCCTCCCCAGGGCCCTCCTGATGGCTAATGCAGGTGGCGCCTGGGACAATGCCAAGAAGTTTATTGAAGCTGAACTTGACCCTGGGCTTGGGGGTAAGGGTAGCATTGCCCATAAGAACGCTGTGATTGGTGACGTCGTTGGTGACCCATTTAAGGACACTGCTGGCCCATCATTAAACCCATTGATAAAGGTTGTGAACACCGTATCCATAGTATTTGCCCCAGCAGTAGCCCTAATGAGCACCATGAATCCGCTAACCCACCTAGGCTACCTGATACTGCTAGCCATCAGTCTCATTTAAATCATGCAAAGTAACCTGGCATTATTTGCTTAGATGTTTCCATTACCTTAGGGGTAGGGCTATGCTGCATGTTGATCAAACTTAGGGTAATGCATTTTAACACTACCCTTGGGTTTAGCCCATGGACACTAGGATAAGTAGGCTAGGCATTAGGAGGGTTTTCACGGGTAGGGGTGACTTAACGGTTGAAGTTGAGGTTTACCTTGAGGGTGGCTGGGGTAGGGCAATTGCACCCGCTGGGGCTTCGAGGGGTAGGCATGAGGTTAAGTACTTCCCAGATGAGGGTGTTGAGGCCGCTATTGACGCCTTCAATAGGTGGGTTGAGCCAAGCCTCATAGGCATGGATGCGTCTAACCAGGTGGCGGTGGATAAGAAGCTTGAGGAGGTTGACGGCACCTGGGACTTCTCAAAGATAGGTGGCGCCGTGGCCGTGGCCACATCAATGGCTAACGTGGTTGCCGTTGCCAACGCTAAGGGCCTGTGGCCCTATCAAGTGATCGGTGGCTCACTGGCAAATACAATACCCTACCCCCTGGGTAACACCATAGGTGGTGGTAAGCATAGCAGGGGCCTTGGGCCGGATTACCAGGAATTCCTAGTGCTACCCTACGGCGCCCCAGATATATACACGGCGATATACGCAAACATGGAGGTGCATAGGGAGGTTGGTAGGCTACTGGCCAAGGAGGACCCAACCTTCGCTGGGGGTAAGAATGATGAGGGTGCCTGGACCGCCAAGATATCCACAGATAAGGCGCTTGAGGTACTAACAGAGGCCGTTAAGTCAGTCTCAAAGAGGCTTGGTATTGAGATAGGCATAGGTATTGATGCAGCCGCCTCAAACATGTGGAATGGTAAAGCCTACGTATACGCTAATGAAGGTAGGGAGCTTGGTCCAAGGGAGCACTTTGAAAGAATTAAGAGCATAATCGAGAGGCATAACTTAATCTACGTTGAGGACCCATTCCACGAGGAGGACTTCCAATCCTTCGCCGAGTTAACGGCGTTGTTCAGGGATAGGTTAATAGTCGGTGACGACCTATTCACCACAAACCCAGACAGATTAGCCATTGGCATAAGGGAGAAGGCCGCCAACGCAGTCTTGGTTAAGGTTGATCAAATAGGCACGGTGACCAGGACCCATGAAACCGTTAAGCTCGCCCTCAGCAACAATTACAGGATAGTGGTGTCTCACAGGTCTGGGGACACTGAAAGTGGCCTACTGGCCCACATAGCCGTTGGCTTCGGGTCGCCAATAATCAAGACTGGTATAATGGGTGGGGAGCGCGTGGCTAAGGCTAATGAACTGCTTAGGATATGGGATCACTTAGGTGGAGCAGCTAAGATGGCTAAAATTAAGTAATGTTTTTAACTAAGAATAGGAATTAGCACCCATGTCTAGTAGGAGGGTGGTTACGGTTAAGTATGATGCTAAGGGTGAGCACTTCGAAATACTCGTTGACCCCGATTACGCACTCGACTTTAAGCTAGGTAAGCCGATAGGCTTAGATAAGGTGCTGATAACGGACACGGTCTTTAGGGACTCTAAGAGGGGGTTGAGGGCGTCTGAGATAGCCCTTAAGAAGGTCTTCGGAACCACGGACCATAGGAAGGCGGCCGAGATAATACTTAGGAACGCCGAGATACCCCTAACCTCCGAGCAGAGGAGGAGACTCATTGAGGATAAGAGAAGGCAGATAATTGAGTGGATTAGTAGGAATTGCATAGACGCAAGGACCAAGGCTCCCCTACCACCCCAAAGGGTTGAGTTAGCCCTAAACAGCGTCAACGCCACCATAGACCCGTTTAAGGATGTTGAGGAGCAGGTGAACGACATACTTAAGGCTATTCAAAGGGTCATACCGGTGAAGGTAGCCGTGGCCACCCTTGAAATCACCGTGGGACCTGAGTACAGTCAAAGGGTTAAGTCAACGCTCGCCAGGATGGGGAGGGTTGTTAAGGAGCAGTACGATGAGTCAGGTAACCTAACTCTTCAATTGGAGATACCGGCGGGGCTGCAGGATACAGTGATAGGTAAGGTCAATGAAATAACCCATGGTGAGGGGGAGGTTAAACTACTGGGTATCTCAACCTGATTCTGAAATGGTTTATAAAACGGCTGGTCAAAACTGCGTTAGTGTCGGTAAGTAGATTTGACATAACCCCCATTAGGATATACGGAACCGCCAGCGTGGGGGTTTACATGGCCGCTAATGATGAGTACGCCTTAATCCCAGCTGACTCACCGGAGAAGGTTGATAGGCATGTTGAGGATACCCTGAAGGTTAAGGTGATTAAGTTGACGGTGGGTAGGTCACCGCTACTAGGAGTCTTCACGGTAATGAACAATAGTGGGGTGCTGGTGCCGTCAATAATTAGGGATGAGGAACTTGAACAGTTAAGGAAGTCCCTTGGCGACTTAAACGTGGCGGTCCTCCCATCAAGGTACACAGCAATAGCCAACCTAATACTCGTCAACAATAAGAGGGGGGTAGTGTCACCAATAGTTGAGAGAGAGTACCTCAACATTGTTAGGGATAACCTAAACATTGAACTTGAGGTTAGGGATATTAGGGGCCTTTACATAGTCGGCTCCCTAGCCGTAATCAACGACAGAGGTATCCTAGTCTCACCAGAGGTCGATGAGGAAGACATCAACTTCCTCAAGGGCTTCTTCGGCGTAAGGATAGGCGTGGGCACTGTGAATAGGGGTATTAGCCTAATCAGAAGCGGTATAGTCGCCAATAATAAGGGCGCGGTGGTTGGCGACTCAACCACGGGCTTCGAAATGATGAGGATAACCGAGGTTCTAGGGTAAGCTGACCGTCTCTCCAGAGACGGTGGTTCATGAAATCCCCACCGCCTCCTTCTCGACGGCTTCTCCGTGAGCCACCCCCATGCTGCGGGAGTGATTCCCCACCAGTCGCCTGGTGGTTCACACCACTCCCCTCGCTGAAGGTGGCTCCTCCAAGATCCCCCTCGCCAAGCTCATCGGGTTCATCCTCTATCCCACCACTTCACCGAAATTTAAACACTTCACCGTATTAGCCATCAACAGGAACGAACACCACAAACAACTATAAAAACCAAAACTACCCTTCCTCGTCCTGAGGGACGAGTGCTCCCTGAGCTACTGGATACCTCAGCTAGGCTTCATAAATCCACCATAAGACCCATGCAGTGGGGACACCACGCTATGAATGGCGAGGTTTGCTGCTTACTTCGTCAGGACGCCCATTAATCGTCATCAACTCCGGTTACCGTCGTCTCATCATCTTAAAACCGCGAACCTTCACCATTCAAGTCTGGTTAAGATATTATAAACCTTAACCCTGATAATTAACTAAGGCAACCACAGGACCCACGCCACCTTGTACATTACTACTCAGCCTTAATGATGAGCATCGCCATGAATTTGCTTTATATAGAGGCTCACCCAGTGGTGAATTGGAAAGCCCGTGCTTGGTAAGAAGGCCCTCAATGCACTGGACCTGGTTGCGATAGCGTCTGAGCTTAACCCAGTGGTGGGTGGTGGTAGGGTTATTAGGGTTTATAGGCTTGGTGACTCGCACTACTTCAAGGTAAGGACCAGCACGGACATAGTGTACCTCGTGGCTAACCCGAGGAGGTTTAGCCAAACCTGGAGGATACCCCAGGGCCTATCACCAAGCCCACTGAGGAGGCTAGTGGAGGGCTGTGTTGTGACTGGTATTGAAGCCAACTTGGATAGGGTCATAAGCATGGTTATGAACTGCGGTAAACTCACCTTTGAGCTAATACCACCGTTCAACATAATCTTCACGGTTAATAACATAGTTAAATGGGTTCTACATGAGTATAGGGGGAAGGATAGGGAGGTTAAGGTTGGGTTAACTTACATTGAACCACCAAGGAGGTTCCTCGACCCAAGGTTCTTCGATAACCTGCTCAAGGTGGCTGAGGAGTCGGGTCTAAGCGTGGAGTCGTTGTCAAGGGGACTTGGCCTCGGCGTGGACTGGGCCAGGGAGGTTTGCAGTAGGTCTGGGTGCAGCGACTTGGCTTCAACGTGGTTCAGCATTAGGGGTATACTCGAGGTCCTTCACCTCGGTAGACTTAAACCAACTATATACCTGAACACCCCATACGTATCACCACTACCACTTGTCTCAATCAATGGTGAGTTTAGGGAGGTGGCCAGCTTCAATAAGGCCGTGGATGAATACTTCAGCGCCATTGAGGTGGAGAAGGTAGCTGAGGACAAGGTTAAGGATTACGAGGAGGAGGCGGCTAGGCTTGAATCATCGGTGAGGGAGCTTGAGGAATCCATAGGCAAATACATGGCTGAGGCAGGTGAGTTTAGGAGGAGGGGTGAGTTAATCATGAGCAGGCTTTATGAACTTAATGAACTCCACGGCGAATTACTCAACCTGTACGCTAAAAGTAAGGACACATTCAAGTCCAGCGTCAAGGGCATGGTGCACGGTGACATCAAGGTTATTGACTACGACCCATTGAGGAAGGCGATTAAGGTCATGGTTAATGACACTGAGGTTGAATTGAACCTGGGTGAGAAGCCTAGCGAGACGGCAACTAGGTACTTTAATGAGGCTAAGAGGCTTGAGAAGAAAGCGAAGGCAGCCGAGGATAAGTTGAATGAGTTGAGGAGTAGGATAGATGAATTGAGGAGTAGGGCTAGGGAGGAGAGCGAGGAGGCTAAGGCAAACGTAAGGTTCATTGCAAGTAGGGAGTGGTTTGAGAGGTTTAGGTGGTTCATAACCAGCGGTGGCTTACCGGTGTTAGCGGGCAAAGACGCCAATCAGAATGAAACCCTCGTCAAGAGGTACATGAATCCATGGGATGTGTTCCTCCACGCAGACATCCAAGGGGGCCCAGTTACAATCATTAAGGTTAGTAAGGGCCAGGAGGTTAAGCAGGCGGACTTGGCTGAGGCATCGCAGTACGCCGCTGCCTACTCTAAGGCGTGGAAGCTTGGGGCTAATTCAATAGATGTCTACTACGCCAAGGGTGAGCAGGTTAGTAAGAGGGCTCCAAGCGGTGAGTATGTATCCAAGGGTGGCTTCATGGTCTACGGCCAGAGGGGTTGGGTTAGGGGGGTGGAGTTGGTGATTGGCGTGGGCATTAGGATTGATAATGAAGCCGTCAGATTGGTCTCAGCCCCACCAGGTGCAATTAATTCACTCGCCAACTACTACGTCATACTTAAGCCGGGTAATGTTGAGAGGAGCAAGGTGGCCAGTGACATTAAGGAGCTGCTAATGGGCAAATACCCAGCGGCCAGGCAGATACCGGTGGAGCACATCATGGAGCATGTACCAGGCCCCTCAACGATAATAAGCGTGGGTGTGGGTAACCCGGTGGATTGGGGTAGGGTTAAGGAGGTTTTTAACAGGATTGCCGGTTAAGCCGCCTTAAAGGGCCTTATCAGCAGGTCCCTATTCAACTCCACGCCAAAACCAGGCCTCCTACTTAACCTAACCTTACCGTTCTGGGGCACCGGCTCATCCTTAAGCAGTGGGTGGAATTGTGGGGTGACCTCCGTGGCGTCAGGTGAGGTAACTATGTACTCTGCGAATGGGCTATTAACCCTGGTTATTATGAAGTGGTAGCCGAACACGCTCGAGCCATGTGGAATAACCCAGGCACCGTAGGCCTCGGCTAGGGCAGCTATCTTAATCATTGGCGTTATTCCACCAACCCAAGTAACATCAGGCTGGATAACATTAACCTTACCAACCTCCAACAGCAACCTGAAGCCGTGGATCGTCGACTCATGTTCGCCACTGGCAACCAACGTTGGTGGGGCTACGTTGGCTAACGCGCCATAGGACCAGTAGTCGTCAGGTATGAAGGGTTCCTCAATCCAGAATAACCCAAGGGGCTTAAGCTCACTGAGCAGCCTCTGGGCGTAAGGTAGGTCTAGGCTCATCCAGCAGTCGTACATTAAGAGGAAGTCATCCCCAACCTTCTCCCTAGCCTCCTTAAAGATCCTCACGTTATCCCTCAAACCCTCAACCCCATCCGCCGGGCCATGGACGAGGGGCAGTTTACCACCTATGAAGCCCAGTCTCTTTGCCACATCAGGCCTTGGGCCCGTGGCGTAGAACACTAGCTCATCCCTAACGGGCCCACCCAATAGGTCATACACTGGGAGACCCCTAACCTTACCCATGAGGTCCCATAGGGCTAGGTCTACGGCTGAAATGGCGTTCATCACAATGCCCCTCCTACCGTAGAATATGGTTGCCTTAAACATCTGATCCCAGGTCTTCTCAACCTCACCAACGTACTTACCAACCACAAACCTGGATAGGTGGTTCTCAATTATCCACGCCGCCGGGTAACCACCGGTGCTAACCCCAAACCCAACCTCGCCGTCGCTGGTCTCAACCTCAACAACCACAGAGCCCAGTACATTTAAGCCCCAGGAGGCCCTGCTGGCCCTGTACTCAGGGTAGATCGATATGGGTGTGGCTATGTAGCCGAGTATCCAATGTCCACTTGACTGGTCGTGGTAATCCGCTCCACCGCCCTTAACCACGTAGGCCCTAACCTCCTTAATCCTCTTCAACTCAACCTCCACATCAACCTTACCCACGTCACCCACCTGGGTTAAACATGACCTTGACGTATTTCGTTTCCGTACCGGCCAACTCCTCGAAGGTCTCCTGCCCCCTCTCAAGGGGCCTGATGTCAACCCAACCATCCCTCGGGTCCAGTAGCCCTGACTCCAGTACCCTAACGGCCTTAAGGAAGTCCTCATCGGTGTAGGAGAAGGAGCCCTTAATCTCGATTTCACTCCTCACTATCAGGTTCCCCGGTATGGTAACCTCATTGTCGTGAAGCCCAACGAAAATAACCCTACCACCCCTACGCACAGCGTTAATGGCAAGCCTCCTGGTGTCCTCAGATCCAACCGCATCAATAACGGCATCGAAACCTTCGGGGTGGGTTTCCCTAAGGCTCTTAAGCGCCTCATCACCGGTCACACTCAGCGTTGAGGATGCCCCCCACCTCCCCGCCCATTCAAGCCTATTCCTGTTAATATCAATCACAGTTACGTCTTTAACGCCACCTATGCTTAGTAACTTAACTGCCAATGCCCCAACGGGCCCAGCTCCAATAACCAGGACTGAGTCGCCTAGGCCAGCTCCGGATAGCCTAACAGCCCTCATTGAAGTGGCTAATGGCTCGGCTAAGGCACCCCTAACCGGGTCACTGACTGGGTATAGGTTATCAGCTGGCACGGCAACGTACTCTGCGTAGGCACCTGGGTAATCTATGCCTATTATCTTCCTCATTAGGCAGAGGTTCTTCAACCCACTCCTGCAGTACCTACAATGCCCACAGCCAATAATTGGGTTAACGGCAAATAACCTGCCGATCAAGTCCTTTGAAACACCTGGCCCAACCTCCTCAACGACGCCCGTGAACTCATGGCCCATTATTAACGGTGGCCTACGTAGCTCATTCTTACCCAGGAAGCCTCCAACATCAGAGCCGCATACGCCAACGTACTTAACCCTCATTAATACCCAGCCGGGCTGTGGTGTTGGCGTAGGAACATCCTTAACCTCCATCCTCCTAACCGCAGTCCAAACTAGGGCCTTCACAGCAGTAATAGCGTTAAGTCGGAATTTAAACATGTGTGCTAACCTGTTCGATTCAATAAGACTAAGTCCTAAGGGCTGGGCTTAAGGCGTGGGACTGACCTGTTAGGTTAAAAACTAAAAAACTAAGTTATATCTACACTCACCGTGGCTGGTGGTTTAAGGGTTTCGGATGCCAGGGTTGAGTTCACTGTGAACCCGCTTGGCATAGATGAACAAAGGCCTAGGTTCTCCTGGGTACTTGAACACGAGGAGAGGGGTCAATTTCAAACTGCATACAGAATCATCGTTAGTAGTAGCCTAGAAAACGCGGTAAAGGGCATTGGGGATGTTTGGGACAGTGGTAGGGTTGAGTCGAGGGATCAGGTGGTTAAATACGGTGGACCAACCCTAGGCAGCTTCACTAGGTACTACTGGAGGGTTAAGGCGTGGGACTCAAGGGGTGTTGAGGGGGATTGGAGCGACATCCAGTGGTTTGAGACAGCCCTCCTCAACCCCAGTGAGGAGTGGGTGGCAAAGTGGATCGGTGGGGGCCAGTTGCTGAGGAGTACCTTTAAAATCGATGGCGAGGTTCTTGAGGCTAGGGCATACGTAACCGGCTTGGGCTACTATGAACTTAGGATTAATGGGGAGAGGGTGGGGGATAGGGTCCTTGATAATAATGGTTAAGTCTTGCCTTTTATGGTGGTGTTGTTTCTTTGTTTGTTTAAAGTTTTAGTCTTTTGGTTGGTATTTTTGTTTCTGGTTATCCTTTAATTCCCCCTTGTTTCTACAGTCTTAGTGCCTAGGGTGGTGCCTTTTTCTTCCTTGGATGAGCCGGTGGGTCGATTACCCACTGTTTTCACTACCCTAGGCACTCTTTCTTCCTCTCCTCCTAAACTAAAGAGGGGTAGGAAATCAAGGAGTGAGGAAATGCGCACTGTTAGGCTTAGGCTACTGCCTAATGGCTCTCAGGAGAGGAGGTTAAGAAGAATCGCTGATGCCACTGCTAGGCTTTGGAATGAGTTAAACTACGCTAGGCTTGTGCAGTATAGGGCATCAGGCAAGGTAAACTTTAAGGACACCGAGCATGAATTCTACTACAGATTCAATTCAGTGCTTAGTGTTAATGCTGGTCAAGTCATTAACCTGAATAATTGGGCTTGGAAATCATTCTTCGAAACGCTTAAGCTGCATAGGCAAGGCAAGCTACCGAAGTTTAACGGTAAGCCCTCGCCTCCTGGTTTTTGGAAGGACAAGCTACTAGGCAGGAGGTTGTTGAGGATACTTGTTAGGAATGATAGGTACTACCTTGAACAAGTGAATGGTGGTGAAGGATACGTAATCCTAAAGGATTGGGGTTTGAGGATAAAGTATGCTGGTAGGATAAAGTGGAGTGGTAAACAAGGTACACTCGTAATCAAGCTTGAGGATAACAGGTGGTTTGCATACGTGCCAATTGAGGTTGGTGGGAAACCAGCGAAAACCAACCCGAAGGGTTACGTGAAGGGCATCCACGAGAAAATACAAGTCGAGAATCCTAGGGGCAGTAATAAGGCTTTCATAGACATTGGCTTGAATAACTTGTTTGCCGTTGTCTTCAACCACACCGATACGGCAATACTCATAAAAGGCTCATCAATAAAGGCTGAGTACTATTACTGGAAGCGTGAAATCAAAACCTACCAATCGATTAGGGATTGGCTCAAAAACCACGGATTCGAAGCATGGCGTAAATATCATACCTACTATCTGCATGCGGTTTTTAAGAGAAGGGAGAGGCTTAGGCACTATTACCGCACTGCAATTAGGTTCCTTGCGAGGACACTTCACGAAATGGGAGTCAACGAGGTGTTTGTCGGCTACCCATACATGCTTAGCCAAAACAACAGCAATGAGTATAATGTGAACATCTGGTGGTTCAACAAGGTCATTAGGTGGTTGGGTGAGGTGTTGCAGGAATACGGCATAAGGCTCAACGTTGTTAATGAGCATGGGACTAGCAAACAATGCTCAATATGCAATGCAAATCATGAGAATGGTAGAGTCAAGAGAGGACTCTACGTATGCCAGGCAACTGGAATCAAAATCAACGCAGACTTAAACGCGGCAAGGAACATAGCAAAAAGAATCGGTTACAACACTCCAATACCAAGGAAGATACTGAGCTACATAGTAACAACCAATGGCGTGAAACCATTAACCCCCAAAGAGGGGGTAACAATCGAGACCCCCAAGATTAACCCTACCTCCCCGAGGTAGGGAAGGGGGTCGTCCACCCTGGAGCGAGTACGATAAAACCGTCTACTACAGCGTTTACGACGTAACAAACCTGGTTAGGAATGGTGGAAACGCCGTGGGGCTTATACTCGGTAGGGGTAGGTATAGCCCAGTCTCGCCAAGTAGAACCCAGATACCGAACCTCAAGTATTACGATGAACCTAAGGCAAGCGCAATGATTAGGATTAAGCTGAGGAATGGGTCAATAGTAACCATAACCACTGATGAATCCTGGAGATGCTTAGACAAGGGACCCATAATATACGATGACATTTACAATGGTTACAGGTACGATGCAAGGCTTGAACCAGTTGGCTGGGATGAACCTGGCTTTAACGACTCTAACTGGGCTCTATGCATCGTGGTTAAGCCACCTAGTGCTAGGCTTAGGTCCACCGCAACTGTACCTGGGGTCAAGGTTAAGGGTACCTTGAAGCCGAGGGAGTACTATAACCCAAGGCCTGGGGTTTACGTATTTGACTTCGGCCAGAACATGACTGGCTGGGTTAGGTTGAGGGTTAGGGGGTTAAGTGGCATGGAGGTTAAGGTTAGGCATAGTGAGGTTGTAAACCCAGATGGCTCTATTAATGTTGAGAATATTAGGGGTGCTGAGGCCACGGACACGTACGTGCTCAGGGGTGGGGGTGTTGAGGTTCTTGAACCCAGGTTCACGTACCATGGTTTCAGGTATGCAGAGATCACTGGTTACCCAGGCGTGCCGTCTATTGACGACGTGGAGGCTGTCATAGTGCACTCGGACCTTGAACCCGTGGGTTCGTTATCGTGCTCCGACAGGATGGTTAACGACATACATAGGATAACCTGGTGGAGCCTGAGGGCCAATATACTGAACGGCGTGGTCACCGACTGCCCCCAGAGGGATGAGAGGATGGGGTGGCTTGGGGATGCTTGGCTATCCTCAGACTCAGCGGCCTACAACTTCAACATGGTTAAGTACTACGAGAAGTTCATTAGGGATATGGTGGATTCCCAAAAGGATGATGGGTCAATACCGGACGTGGTGCCACCCTACTGGAACCTTTACCCAGCCGACCCAGCCTGGGGGACTGCCCTAATCTACATCCCCTGGCTACTCTACGTGCACTACGGTGATGTTGACATCCTAGCCGAGGCCTATGACGCAATGAAGAAGTGGTGGAATTTCCTATGGTCCAAGGCTAAGGATGGCTTATTGTACTTCAGTAAGTACGGTGAGTGGGTGCCTCCAGGTAGAATACACTCCATTGAGTATTGCCCACCTGAAATACTCTCAACATGGATACTCCACAGGGATGCCTTAACCCTAGCCCAAATAGCCAGGGTGCTGGGTAAGGGTGAGGATGAGGGTTACTTCAAGGGTAAGGCGGAGGAGATTAGGGAGGCGTTCAATAAAGCATTCTTAACCGAGCGCGGCTACTACTCAAGGTACACGGCACCAGATGGCTCAGTTAAGGTGCTTGGAGGCTCCCAGACATGCAATGCGCTACCCCTATACCTAGACATGGTGCCCGGTAACAGGGTTAACGACATTGTTAAGGCTCTCGTTAACAATGTTGAGGTTGAGTGGAATAGGCACCTGGTGGTGGGTATATTCGGAGCCAAGTACGTGCCCGAGGTCCTGGTTAAACACGGCTACGTGGACCTGGCCTATAAGGCTATAACACAGGAAACATACCCAAGCTGGGGTTTCATGGTTAAGGAGGGCGCAACAACCCTGTGGGAGAGGTGGGAGTTGATAACTGGGGGTGGCATGAACTCCCTCAACCACCACATGCTGGGTAGCGTGGATGCGTGGTTCTACAGGAACCTAGGGGGCATAATACCCCTTGAACCAGGGTTCAGCAGGATAATGATGAAGCCAATTATGCCAAGTGGCATAAGGCACTGCTCAGCCTCACTATACACGGTCAGGGGCTTGGTTTCCGTTGAGTGGAGTAGGAGCGATGGTGAATTAACCATGGTGGTAACCATACCAGTCAACACGACGGCCGAGGTTCACATACCCAAGATCAGTGAATCCATGGCGATTAGGGAAGGTGATAGGGTAATTTGGAGCCAGGGCAAGGTACTGACAACAGGAGCTGGAGTACTGTCAATTAGAGATGCTGGAAACAGCATAATCATTGAGATTGGTTCAGGGAAGTACATATTCACGGCCAATAGATAAAAAATAATAATCCCAGCTACATGCTAACCACTGGTTGCGGTAAAGTATTAACATGGATTAAGGCTATTGCTGGTTTCATTGCGGTATGTTGGCGCATGCCCCAGTACGCCAATGATAGTTTAAGTTAGGTAAAGGCACTTAACGTCCGAGGTTGGGTTAATTAAACCACGCAGCACTAACATTGAACGGATGCATAGAAAGGTTTTTAAATTGCGTGTCCAATAATTGGACACGCAACACTATCCTTTTAAAATCAGTGGATTTAAGGTACCCCTACCCTAAAGGCTCATGCGTGAGTCTGAGTTAAGGTTGATTGTGTGGTCAGTCTTTAGGTCGATCATCATTCCCTCATGGCCTGCGTGGCTACATCACCACTGGTTCCTATGCTATAAGTTTTTAAGCCTCCTGGTTATGGTTTTTCCTGATATTTAATGCTTGCGGCTGGGGAAATTTACATACCGGATATGTCAGTCTTCCTAGATGGGTCCCTAAAGGAGTATCTGCAGGGTGGCGGGGTTAAGGGTAGGTTGCTCATTCACACAGCCATAATTAGGCGCTTTGAGGATAATGCTAAGTTGGGCTCCTCCCTCGGCATCCTGGGTCTTGAGGAGGTTGCCGCCATATACAACATGGCCTCTAAGATGGGTGACGTTACTGTTGAGTACGTGGACATGGTGCCTAGGTCAGCTGACCCAAAGGACCCCGAGAACGTGATACTCAGCACAGCTAGGGAGCTTGGGGCCACGCTGATAACCAGCGATACGATGATTAAGAGGGTTTGCGAGGCCATGGGGATTAGGCACGTTTACATAGGTAAGGGGGCTGGGTTACTTGAGATTGAGAAGTGGTTCCAAAGATACCCAGACATAATGTCGGTACACCTCAAGGAGAACACGCTACCCATGGCTAAGAGGGGTTCCCCAGGCAACTGGGAGCTTGTTTACCTGGATAATAAGGTGTTGAATAGGGAGTACCTTGAGAGGGTTGTTAGGGAGGTGCTGTCCACGGCGTACAGCGGCGGTAATGGGGCGGTTATTGAGGTTATGAGGAGCCACTCCCTCATAGTCCAGTACAGGGACATTAGGATAGTGGCCGTGTTCCCACCCGTGTCGGATGGTATAGAGATAACAGCCGTTAGGCCGTTGGTTAAGAAGCGCATTGAGGAGTATAACCTACACCCGAAGGTTGTTGAGAGGCTTGAGAGGGGGGCTGAGGGAATACTTATAGGTGGGGCCCCAGGTGCGGGTAAGACGACCTTCGCCCAGGCCCTAGCCGAGTTCTACGCCTCGAAGAATAGGGTGGTTAAGACAATTGAGTCGCCCAGGGACATGGTGCTTCCAGACCAGGTGACGCAATTATCCAAGAACTTAGCCACCCCGGAGGAGCTCCACGACATACTGCTCCTGTCAAGGCCCGACTACACGATATTCGATGAGATGAGGGATACCGCCGACATACAGCTTTACGTTGACCTTAGGCTAGCCGGCATAGGCATGGTGGGTGTTATCCACGCCACGTCGCCCATAGACTCCATACAGAGGTTCATAGGTAGGGTTGAACTGGGCATGTTACCGTCAATAATAGACACCGTCATCTTCATAGATAAGGGTAACGTGAGTAAGGTCTACTCACTGGAGATGACTGTTAAGATCCCGGCTGGCCTAAGGGAGGAGGACTTAACAAGGCCGGTGGTCATTGTCAGGGATTTCATAACAGAGGAGCCCGAGTACGAGATCTACGTCTTCGGTGAGGAGACCTTCGTGGTCCCATTGAAGAGGAGGAGTGTTGAGGTTAGTAAGAGGGCTGTTGACCAGGTCCTCAGGGTTATTGGTAAGTACGCTCCACTTAACCAGGTCATTATTGAGCCCAGGGAGGATACGGTGGTCATTAAGGTGCCCCAGGAGTACTACGGTGTGGTGCTGGCGAAGAGCCTGCCTAGGATTGGTAGGATTAAGAGGAAGTTTAAGGTTGATATTAGAATAGAGCCAAGGCAGTAATATGCCTCAACCGGGAAGTCTCGTAATTAGGAATTTAGGGGTAACGAGAGGTAATCAAGGCCGAAGAAACTGCAATAAACCCGAAGTAACCCATTGCTAAGGGTGAGGATGCCTTTAGTTATCTACATTCAATTATAGCCTGTGCAAGGTAAAAGTATAAATATCCACTGTGGGTTTAGGGCATATGAGTTTAAGGAGGGAGGGCAGTAATGCTGCTACTGCGGATTCGCAGCAGCCCCAGCAGTACGAGTATTACCCTTACGACTACGGGAATTATTATACCTACGGTGGTAATAATTATAGTAGCCAAACATACCCGTTTGATGTAACCCAGTACTACACCGCCCAATTGCAATACAGCCTATACGCCAATAAGGCACCCACCGGCATAGCCTACCTGGATGCCTTACTGTACGGTGGACTTAAAAGGGGTGAGGTTTACTTAGTTGCCGGTGAGGCTGGGTTAGGTAAGACGATATTCAGCCTTAAGTTCCTTAAGACTGGGGCTGATATCGGTGAACCGGGCATCTACATTAGTGTTGATGAGCCCAGTGAGGACGTTAAGAGGGGGGCTTATGAGGCCCTCGGCTGGGATCTTGATGCCTATGAGAAGCAGGGTAGGGTTATCATATACGACTTCAGGACCCACTTTAAACTATACTCCAAGGAAGGGGCGGCATTAACCCTCGACCCCAGGGACGTGGCTAAGATGATAATTGACGTCATTCAGAGGAATAAGGCTAAGAGGGTTGTAATTGACCCAATAGCACCACTGCTAATAACCGGCCACCAGGACATACTATGGGTTAGGGAATACCTAAGGGAGCTTGTTTTCCAGCTTAAGCGCTACAAAAACACAACAACCCTATTAACCTCAGAGATACCCACGGGTGAGTCTAAGGTAAGTAGGTTTGGTGTTGAGGAGTACTTAGCAGGCGGCGTACTGATGCTTCAACTCTTCGAGGAACCCATGATGCACCAAATCTTTAGGGTAATGTATGTAAGGAAGATGAGGTGGATGCCGATACCACCCATTAAGCTGGTTTACGAGATACAGAGGGGTGAGGGCATTGTGATAAGGGGTCTACTACCCGATGTGCTTAGGTACATTCAACAGGGGTACCAGTACGGCTACTACCCGTACACAACCCAGTGATTAAGTAATGAGGGATTTAATGGATGCGTTAGGCGGCATCATAAGTAGGATTAAGGGCTCCACGGTTATTGATGATGAGACGCTTAGGGGCATACTGAGGGATTTACAGAGAGCCCTGATAAGGGCTGACGTCGACGTTAAGTTAGTCTACGACTTAACCAAGGGCATTGAGCAAGAGTTCAAGGAGGCTAAGGAGTTGCCACCGGGCTTAACGGCAAAGGACTACCTAATCTACCTACTTTACAGGAGACTCACGGACCTGCTTGGTGGCGATAAGGAGCCCGACGTTGAGATTAAGGTGAAGCCGTACGTAATGATGCTCGTTGGCGTTGAGGGTAGCGGTAAAACAACCACAGCCGGTAAGTTAGCCTCATTCTACATTAAGAGGGGGCTTAGGGTTGGGTTAATAGAGACGGATACCATTAGGCCGGGGGCCTTCGACCAATTGAGACAGTTAGCTGAGAGGGTTAAGGCAATGTTCTACGGTGACCCAAGTCTAGGCGATGCCATAAGCATTGCAAGGGCTGGCTTGGAGAGGATGAGGAGTGGTAAGGCGGATCTGATCATAGTAGACACGGCTGGGAGGCATAGGAATGAGGAGGAGCTCCTCAGGGAGGTTAAGGGGATTTACGATGCCGTTAAGCCCAACGAGGTAATGCTAATCGTGGATGCAACCAATGGTAAGCAGGTTGGGGCCCAGGCGGAGGCGTTCAGCAGGTACATACCCATCAACTCCATATTCGTGACTAAGCTGGACAGCACCGCCAAGGGTGGTGGGGCCTTGGTTTCAGCCGTTAGGACGGGGGCTAAGATCAAGTTCATTGGTAATGGGGAGGATTTAGAGGACATTGAGGTCTTTAACCCAAGGAGGTTCGTGTCTAGGCTAATGGGGATGGGTGACGTGGAGGCGCTGCTGGATAGGGTTAAGGCCATTGAGGAGGAGGAAGAGGTCCTCGAGGACATTGAGTCCGGTAAGTTCACCCTACTAACGTTGATGAAGCAGCTTGAGGCCATGGGTAAGCTTGGACCCCTCAGTAGGATCCTCCAAATGCTGCCCATTGGGTTAATGCCACAGTTGAAGGGTTTATCTGATGAACAGTTGGCCAACGCCCAGGATAGGATGAGGAGGTGGCTATCCATACTAAGGTCAATGACTAGGGAGGAGCTCCTAAACCCAAACATAATCAACGCCTCAAGGATTAGGAGGATAGCTAAGGGTTCAGGGACTACGCCAAGGGATGTTAGGGAGCTGTTAAGGTACTACAACGAGATGAGCAGGATGATGAGCAGCATTAGGAAGAGTCAACGCAGGTTAGGCAGCCTATTTAAGAGACTTAACCTAAACCAGGGTCAGTAAGGGGTGAACCAATCACTCATCATTCCGGAAACCTTCTCATCACTAACCTGCACACAGCCACCACCTTAATAACCCTACCCAGCCACCGCCCATAGGGTCACAGTGGTGCATCAATGTTTGATGCTAATGCAGTAAAGTTAATATTAGCTTAGGTCAACTTGAACCATGTGGTGATGCGGCGTGATAACCATAGATGGCTCAATGGGTGAGGGTGGTGGGCAGATACTGAGGACGGCGCTGGCTTTATCCATAGTAACAGGTGAGCCCTTCAGGATGATTAACATAAGGGCTAGGAGGAGTAACCCAGGGCTGCAGCAACAACACCTAACAAGCGTCATGGCTGCTGCTAAGGTCAGTGGGGCTAGGGTTGACGGTGCCTATAGGGGTTCAACAAGCATAACCTTCGAACCCCACAGCGTTAAGTGCGGTGACTACACCATTGACATAGGGACCGCGGGCAGCATCAGCCTAGTCCTCCAGACGCTATTACCCGTATTGGTAATTGCTAATTGCAATAGGGTCACATTGGAGATAACGGGCGGCACTGACGTACCCAAGGCACCTCCAATAGACTACATGCGCCATGTCCTAGCCCACAACCTATCCTTAATGGGGCCCAGGGTCAACATTGAGGTCATGAGGAGGGGCCACTACCCAAGGGGTGGTGGTAGAGTTAAGGTGACTGTTGAGCCCGCAGCCAAGTTAAGGCCCATCAGGATAACTGAACTGGGTGAGTTAAGGGGTGTTTGGGGTATATCACACGCCGTTAGGCTACCAAGCCATGTTGCGGTTAGGCAAGCCAAGGCGGCTGAGGAGTACCTAGCTCAATTGGGTTTAAGCCCTAAAATAACGCTTGAATACTATGAGCAGGGCAGTGACCCACACCTGGGCCCAGGCTCAGGCATAACATTGTGGGCTGAGTCAACCAATGGACAGAGGATAGGCTCAGATGCACTGGGTGAGCGTGGTAAGCCAGCTGAGGCTGTGGGTAGGGAGGCGGCTGAGGGGTTGGCTGCGGTGATTAAGGCCGGCGCAGCCTTCGATGACCACATGGGGGATATGCTGGTCCCATTCCTAGCTCTAGCTGACGGTGAATCCCAGTACACGGTGGCCAACCTAACCTCCCACCTATCAACAAACATAGAGGTTGTTAAGATGTTCATAAAGACGGAGATAGAGGCCATTAAACGTACAAGCAACATCTTAATTAAGGTGAGGGGAGTTGGGTTAAACATGATGTAGGGGTGCAGTGGGTCATTAAATACGCACAGGGAGGCAGCAAAAAGTATACGCCTTAACTTTAAGGTTAGTTAAACTGAAATGAATTACGTGTTACACTCAAGCACCCCGAGGTAGTAGTCAGAAGTGTTGACTATCATGCCGGAGATATGAAAAACAAGCAGTAATTTACGCAAGGGTCTCTCAAGTTAGAAGGGCGAATTAAATTCCCATGCTGATGATAATTTAATGCATTTGTGTTAAGGATTACCTATCATTCTAAACAATTGTTTTCTAGCTCTTTATTAATCTACAGGTAAATCAATAATTGTATTAAAACGGAAACTGGATTGTATATTATTAGAACCGCGAGGGTAAGAGGAATAATTGTGAGTAAGTTGCCAGAAGGGATTAATGCTACATTTAATCTGGTAAGATACAAGTTTATTACTCTGAACACGGTTACTTTCTTTATATCATCTATAAGAAACCCTAATCTTACAAGGAAAGGAGTAAACACCAGGTAAATGAGTAGGTTAACGAATATCACATACACAATTTTCAATGCGTAATAATATATAATATAAATTAGAGAAGGTATAGAAATAATAGTTGCTATTAAATATGATGGAAACATGTTAAACATTAATGCATATTCCATGTCACTTTTGGAAAGTAATAACTCATAACTATTATGTTTTGTGTCCGAGAAGTAATCCAGGAATATATTATACGGTATACTTAGCAACATAGATACGTAATTGTTGATCGTCGTCCCAATAGCTACATAAAACTGATATGCACTACCTATAATCCCTCCTGCGAAAAACAGGAAAAATAATTCAATGAAAATATTGGGTAATATTATCCATAGCATCTCTTTAGATCTTAGATCTCCAACAATTTTAGCATAAACTATATAAAAATATCGTGACAATATCATCTAAAACTACCCCCTTCAGCCTTATCATATACTATAATAGCCATTGATATCAGAGCTAAGATCACTACGGTAGATATGAGAAAATATAACAGATTAAGTTCTTCTAATCCCAGTATTTGTCTTATAAGGGCTATAATATAATAGAACGGATTATAAATTACTATTTGACCAAGAATTTTACCTTTAGTAGGTACTAGTGCACTTGAGAAGTACGAAATAAAACCAATAATTATCTCTGTGGGAATTACAGAGTACCATTCCCAATAACGTTTAGGTGCAACTGTAGCAACCAGTATTGCGGACATTAACACTACATTTACTAATACTAGCATTGGTAACAAATATATTGATAAAACTAATAAATTTAAGAAATAAGCCAGAATAAAATAGATCGGAATATATAATATCACAAAATAAATTGATAAACCTAGCATTATTATGAAGGGCGTTAAATGTCTATTAATGGGTAATATCAACAAATAATTTTTGTTCATTTTCAAATCCCACCCTATTGTATCTGATACATAGTTTTTTAAAGAAAGTAGAAGCATAACTATTGATCCACCCACGAATATATAGGATTTGTAGGTAGGTAGAAGTATAACTAAGAATACTATTGTAGTTAAAGCACTTACAGCGATCTCTATGAAGGACCTAAGTAAAGATATTAAAGTACTCGAACCCAGAAAATAAATTGAGTACGCATAAATGACGTACAAATAAGAAGTAACTCTCATTGTTTTACACCTCCAGTTAACATGAGAAATACGTCATCTAAAGTAACGTTGAGTCTCCTAATCGAGATAATTCCATCAAGTGTTGAAATTTCCTTAATTATATCCGACAATTTATCAGAATACAATCTTATATAGTTACCTGATACTATAATTCGTCCTAAGTGGTTTATCTTACTTATTACACTTGGATTTGATACTTCAAGTTCAAGAACTTCACTACCTAGAGGTTTTTTCAATTCGTCTATTGAACCAACGGCTAATAACTCTCCCTTATTTAGTATTGCTACTCTGTCAGCGCTAAGTATTCTGCCTCATAAATATCATTAGTTGCAATGATTACTGTGCTTCCGTACTTCTTCAAGTTCTTAATGAGACTCCACACTTTGTGCTTACCATCTATATCTACTGTTATTGTGGGTTCATCGAATATGGCTATTTTAGGTCTTTGGATGATTACCTTACAGATTTCTACTCTTTTCCTCTGCCCACTGGATAGTTCCCAAATTATTGAATCAGCCTTATTCATAATGTCAAGTTCATTTAAACAATTTATAATTCTCTGCCTTAATTCGTTCTTTGGAATACCATAAATTCTTCCGTGAGCCCACAAAGCCTTATATACGGTAGTGTTAAATAGCGTAACTTCGGTGAAAGCAAAGCCTATTAACTCCCTAACCTTCCCTGGATTCTTTGTAACATCATAGCCCGATATATTGACGCTTCCCTCTGTAGGTTTTAATATAGTAGAAATAATATAAAGTAATGTCGTCTTACCTGCCCCATTAGGGCCTAATATTACAAAAACTTCATTCTCATAAATTTTAAGATCTATTCCTTTAAGTGCCTTTATTCCTTTCTTATATTCCTTAGTTAAATTCTGTATATTAATAATTTCCCTCATTATTACACCTCTGCGATTCTAAGTAAGATAAAAATCAGAGATGCTTTAGGAGATATTCTATACAATTTGCGATTCCCACTAGTGACCGTGATTTCCACTGGCTTTTGGTTAATCACCCAGCCTGGGTTGTAGGGTATAGTCGCAATCACAGTCCACGTCCTGTTCCCCTCACCGTAGGTTATGAAGGCTATTAATGATGGGCTAAAGG
>Ga0080005_157014_pt1 | contig 79359 bp, 81 predicted proteins | sample JossMetagenome_2_FD_69208 | JGI IMG/M metagenome (GOLD analysis project Ga0080005, IMG submission 69208) | Hot spring sediment microbial communities from Joseph's Coat, Yellowstone National Park, USA - JC3_ASED (SPADES assembly) (version 2) | ecosystem: Environmental > Aquatic > Thermal springs >...
TAGGCCCAGTAACAGGCTGGTGGGATAGGATATATGCGAGTATTGCCAGTGGGCCAAGTGGGTGCACGGTAAGCCCAAGTAACACTGTGGCCTATGACTGGTACCCGTATGCCAGCTTCACAGTGTCTTGTTCAACATCAACCACAACTACAACCACGGTGCCACCGCCAACAGTAACCATTACCTCAACGGTGACTAGGACTACGACCTTGACGGCAACATCAACCACCACGACAACAGTCACATCAACCATAACCTCAACTGAGACATCCCCAGTCACCTACACTACAACAGTGACCACAACAGTGACTAGCCCAATCATTGTGAGGAAGGCTAATAATGGGTGGGTCACAATACTCCTAGCCATCATTACAAACCTGGCTAAGGGATTCCACTGGCTTGCCAGCAGATTCGCATTCAGGCCGATTACCCAGGGTACACCAGGCGACGTTTACGTGCCCATCCTAGAATGGGGTTGGAACTACAACTTCGGAACGAGGGTTATTGTCCTGCCTAATGGCGTGGCCATTGCGAGTAACGGTACCACGACGGCCACGCTCACCTTGCCGAATGGCACCACGACTGTTGTCATCCTCAACAGTAGTAGCGCCATCCACTGGAGCATAATACTATACGGGTCTGCCAAGTGGGTTATTCAAGACAATTACGGTAACTACGTGAGCGGTAGTAGTAACAGCAGTGGCATATTCTACATCACGGGGCCTACCGACGTCATAACGCTAACCGCACCTGCCGCATGCCAGGTGACCCCGAGTAGGAGTGTGACGGTTAGCGCAGGCTCAAGCGTGGCGTTCACAATTGACTGCAGGCCGAATTGGTTACTCTACTTTACTATACTGTACTCCTGTAACATTGGCAACAACCCCACTTGGACGATTAGTGATAATTATGGGGATACCCAGAGTGGTGGCTTCACAACCACCACTGAGATATGCCAGGGGTATGGGTGCACAATCTACGATGAGGCCACTGGAGCCTTCACATACACGATTAACGACCTGTACTCGATATTATACGCCTCGATTTCAAGTGGGGGTGCTGGGAATTGGCAGGTTACAAATACTATAAGCCCAACCTCAACCGTGGTGCCACAACCGCCAAGTGGCGTTACGACGGTCACCTTCAATGCTGGTTGCCAGGCCAACTATGTGACTCCCACTAGCACTTCAACGACAAGTACCCCACTGCCAGGTGGCTGGTGGGTTCTATACATTAGTGTTAGTGATAAACCAGGGGTGAGTTATACTATACAGGATAATTACGGGAACAGTCTCACTGGAAGCCAATCCGTGTCTAATGCACAGTTTGCGAGCTACTGGCCTGGGGCTAGTGTCACACTCACGGCCACTACAGTGCCTGGTTGTACTATAAGCCCAGCTAGCACTACCGTAACCTCAAGCGGGCAGAACCAGTATGTCTCATTTACCGTATCCTGCGGTTCAGGCACCTCGTCACCAACCTCAACACCCACACCAACAGGTACCCCAACTTCAACACCAACGAGCACTAGTACACCTACCTCAACTACCTCAAGTCCACCACCAACTACCGTCACAACAACCAACACTGTGACCACACCACTACCAACAATAACGAATGGTGTTATCGTACAATGCGTAGGTGGCTCAGTACCACTGGGCCAGGCTTATGCCTTTGAATGCTGGGCTGAGTGGGCTAGTGCAACAGTAACAACACTAACAGCGAAGGCTCGTGCCCCAGGCGTCTACGTCACAGAATCCATCTCATTAACAGGGACTAGTGCCGCTGGGCAGTACGTTCAGACTTGGAGCGTAGCCGGTACGTGCCCATCCCACTTCGAGCCAACGGTAACCTACTATGGAGGCAATATTAACTGGAATGGGTACAGTACACAATCCACAACGACATGGTACGTGACCGTTGAGGCATGGTGCGTACCATCGAGACGTGGCATTAATATTGCCTTCTTCACCAGGTGGAATCCACCAGAGCTACCCATCGACTGGCTATTGGCTAGAGGCGGAACTAACACACTAGCCCCACTGGAGCCACTTTACCTTGAGGCTTGGAATGAGTATGTTAATGCTTGGCTTGCTGAGAACGGCTTCACCCTAGACCTGCTAATACTCCTAGCCTTGGTAATGCCAATCCTAGCCAAGCCAGCATCAAGGAGGATTAGGCTAACTTAACACAATCCTCAAAACCCGTGTTTTAAAATAAATCTTTTTTATTTTTTAATCCCTAGGGTTTAAGTGGGTACCAAATGCCCTTGCTTGGTGAACAGTAGTATTGCCAATTACTGCCAATTGGCTCCGTGATGTTAATACCATAGACCATTCCACCGTAAGTCCAGCCAGCTGGCCAGTAGCAGGGTGCTGGCTTACCCCAAGTGGCAAGGCCAGCAATCCATGCAACATACTGCGCCCCCAGGTACGTCATGTTATCAATGTAACTGTCTGGCGTCCCAGGCTTAACCCTAATTACTTGGATTAGGCATAGGCCAGGTGGGTTAGCCAGTAGTTGTATGGCACTCTCCGGTGTTTGCCAAGGCCAAGCCAGTATCATGAGGTATGTCCCATTGTTCAAGTACCTGAATTCCCAGTCTCCGTGGCTTGGGCTCGTGTAAGCTGTGGCAACCACAGTGTACCCGCTCCATGGGTAGCCTGTAATGTTCACTGCCCATGCGTCACCGAGGACTTCTGAGGAGACCATGAATGACTGCGGGTTAATCCAAACCACCTCAGGTGGGTAGAATTGGTACTCATTAACACCAGTCTTTGGGAACGTGTAGACCAGTATTGGGTACGTGTAATCGTTGTAGTTACTACCCGTGGCCTGCTGTATGAGGCTTGCTGGAGCTATCCAAGCACCAACGATGGTGATGCTGGCGTTGGGGAAGACCCATAGTGTTGCCAGGCAGTAGCCTAACGGCAGTGACAAGTTCACCATACCAAGCATACTTAGACTGTAGGCAGTCCTCATCCAGGTTATTGTATCATTAAGGCTAGTGAGGTTCAAGGGTGGGAGTTGGCTAGCATTCTCAATAACTGTTGTCGTCGTGGTTACTGTGAAGGGTAGCGTTGTGGTACTCACGCTCGTACTAGTCACAGTCGTCGTGTTCAACACGGTTGTTGTTGATGGCACTACATAAATCCTAGTAACCGTAGTATTCGTAACTACTGTCGTAGCCTCAATAACCGTCGTAGTCATTGTAACAGTCTCAACCCTGCCATTCATGGTTGATGTGGTAGTGGTGGTTACAGTCCTTGTAATGTTGATAGGCACTGTCACAGTGGTACCATTCACCACGGTTACAGTCCTGAGGTGGGTTAAGCCTGGTATTGGCGTGAGGTAGCCTACTACAGCACCCAAGCCAAGGCCAATCACAATGCCCAACACTACCCATGCCGCAAGCTCCCTATCAAGGTACATGGCTACCACCCTCACTGAGTATTATGACTATACCAGCCACCTTAGCCCTATTGAACCTGGCCAGTATCCTGCCTCCCTCATCCCTCTTGTTCACGTATATCCTAACCTCACCCCTCCTGGTTACTATTACACGACCCCTGAAGGGTACTGTTGCAATTGTCATAATATATATAATCCAACCGAGTTTATAAGCCTTTTCGGTTGCAAAGGGGGAGGCACCCACACAGGCTTATTACCCTGGCTGGCGTTTTATAACACGTATGCCGCCGAGGGTTCCGAGGGTGCCCGAGGAGCAAGCCAAAGAGGGGGCTAAGAGGCAAATGAGGCACAACCCATGGTGGTTCATTGTGGGTGCGGTACTGTCACTGTTCATACCGGGAGGCTTTGCGGCCTCAATAGTACTGGTGGTGGCGGCCGTAATAATGTGGCGTAAGGCCAAGTGAAGGCCCCCTCACAACCCCCCATTCAAAAACAAGAGGCCACCTGGCCCCATTTTTTCTCCCACCAGGGTAAGGTTTTTAACACTGGGTTAGGGGTTGTTTTGACACAACCCTCGGGGCCCTTGGCGGCTAGCCTGGCACAACCTCAACCACATGCGCCTTATTCACAAAGTGAACCCTCCCATCGACAATAACCTTAAGCCAAAACCTCCTAGCCTCCACAAGCATGCCCTTGAGTACAGTCCCATTCACCAGTGTTATTGATACAACGTGGCCAGCGTACTCTTCTGAGAAATCACTGTGCTTAGCTGGCCTAGGTGGCCTACCCTGAGGCTTCACAGCAGGCTTGGGTTGCGGATGCATATTATTGGGCATAATTCACCCACCTTTCGCACTTTTATTAACAATACTGTCGATTAACGAGCCTGGTTCCATTATCACAAATTCAAGAGGGACGTCAAGTGTAGCCACCACTTTGAACAAACCCTTTAGGAACCTTCTGAATGCGGCACGGTAGTCAATTGCCGTGCTTGGCCTGAGGAAGCCACCCCAAAGGCAACTCCCATCAGCATCATCAACAATCATGAAGGCTGGCTGGCCCATCCCCTCAAGCACCCTGTTAACACTAAGACTCGTAATGGCTACAAGTAGGAGCGGCTTCTCAACGAGGAATACCATGCGTAGGTTGTTACGAAACTTCCACATGCAGTCAAGGGAATCAGTAGCAATAATGGCAGTATCATCAGTGACTGAAGCTGGGATGGCGTCAACTGCACTTGCCTTGTCAACAATCTGCACTGGGACTTCAACATGCTTCACCTTGCTCATATGCTCCACCAGGGTATTCTTAAAGAACCTCAACTCCTCAAGGCCTTCACTCATAGTACCGTATAGGTGGGCTGTGAATACACAGTCTAGTTCAACCTTCCTCACTAATACCCACGAGACGTTACCAAGCCACTTAGGCAATGCCCTTGACTCAACAAGGCCGATGGGTGCGATTGGGTTTCTAACCACAATCAAGTGGAGTGGGTAGCCAAGGTGCTGCATGTGGCGTAGGCAGAAGATTGAGTCGGTTATTATTGGTACATGGCCCTCGTGGACACCCTTCTCAACTAGGGCAACTGCCTCCTGCACCTCGAGGCTTGTTTTAGGCCACTCCACGGGGTTAAAACGCAATTGAATTTATAAGCCTTTCAGGTGGTTTTGAATGTGGAAAACAATTGTAATCCACCATCAACAGTGCCAAATGGTGTTTTGACAGGGGTGCAACCAGGGGGTGGGGGGAGGGGTGGGGGGTGCCTGTGCCATCAAGCCTCCTTGCGCCTAATGTAGAGCCAGCAGGGGTAGGGGGGTGCAACCCATCAGTTGCACCTGGTTGCACCCCGGTTGCACAATTGCACTTATGATCCATGGTCAAACGTATGATGCCGCCTACGTTACATGTAAAATGAACCTGGGCCACAATGGCCTGCCTGCGCTGTGTATTACTATTTATTATTTAACTAGAGTAACAGCCTCACCCTCAACCTTGACGGCGCCACGCCACTCCAGGTACTTAACCGCCAGGGCCACGTGGTCACTTAGGGTTAGGCCACCCTCGAAGTCGGGTAGGTCAGGCTCACTCTCCCTAACCATCCTCACAAGCTCACTGAGGCCAACCCTACCCCTTGCCTCAAGGAGCCTTTCGACTAGGCCAGTGACCCACCTTGAATGCCAGCCGCAAGGCGTTGCAATACCACCAACCACCACGATGCCAAGGCCCCTGAGTTGTGTTAGGATAACCCACATGTCAATGCTCTCGCTCCTGAGTACCTCGTAGTGGATTGGGTGCCTGCTCTTGAACGCATCCTCAAGCCAGCTAACCCTCACTGGGCCTTTCCCAACAGTATTGATTATGAATGTTATGGCAAGCCTGGCTGAGGTTAAACAATCCTCACTGTTGCAGAGCCTCCTGGCAATCCTATCCACCGTGGCGATGTTCACTGGAGCCTCAACTGGCTCACTGTGTATTATTGATTGCTTGATTACCACTGCCGCAACTGGAGCCTCACTGTAGTTGATGAAGTCACCAATGTTGATGGTTGCCTTTGCTTCGGGTTGGGTTGGGGAATCATGGTTCATTCCACCACTGGCGTGAGCGCCATGTGGCTCTTGGTTTGGCTCTTGGTTAACCCCGCTTGAACTACCCTCAACCTCGGTCTTAGGGGCATTAGTCTCAATCTCAACCACAGGTGCCTCGCTAGGCTTAGGCTCAACCTCGGGCTTAGCCTCATTTGCCTCAACCTCACTTGCCTGGCCACCTGGCTTACTAGCCCCCTGCCCACTTGAATGCTCAACCCCAACCTCAGGCTTAACTACCTCAGTCTTAGCCTCACTTTGCTTTGGCTCGCTGGCTTGTGGCTCAGGCTTTTGGGTAGGCTTAGCCTCACTTGCCTTGCCCACAACCGTAAGTATATTATTATCATCCCTAAGTAACCCCAGCCACACCATGGCCACGACTAAGGCGTCTATGACAACGTCGATTAATTGCCCAGCATCATTCGAACCCACGATACTCGCAACACTGTTGTAGAACCTATCCCTAAGTTCCCACTTGCCAACAACACCCTTCTCAATTATGAAGCCCACCATTTGTTCAATAATGGGCTCAAGCCTGCTGGTTAAGTTACCGGGCACTTCGGTTTCGAGCAATCCCTCAGCAAGGTCGGTAATCTCCTTCATATCAACCACAGGCCCCTCAGTGTCCTCACTTGGCTTAGCCCCAGTCTCAACCTCAACATTACTTTGCCTTGGCTCAACCCCAGTCTTAACTTCAACCCCACCTTGCCTCGGTTCAACCTCAGGCTTGTGAGTGGGCTCAGGCTCACCCTCAGCCTCTGGCCTTGGGGCATGCTTAGCCTCAACGTGCCTTCTAATCCTACCCCTCAATGCCTCGTAAACGTCCTTGAACACCTCAACATCAGGGACACTGTACCATTCACTACCCTTGAAGAACACGAATGGCCAGGGTAGGTACTCTGGGTGCTGGTAACCGTATTCTAAATACCTTTGATACTCTCTAGTGCTAGCCCCCTCAACGAGGCGGCTATGGAGCTCACGGCATTGGTCTAGGCTAAGGCGCTTGGCTGCACAGTAGTTCCCAAGCACGTAGCTGAACCTAACCCTCCCATCGTTAACCTTAATGCCCTCGTTGAGCATGTACTTAATCACCGTGTCCCATTCCCCAAGCTTACCCACCTTAACCCGCTTCCTTGTTGGCCTACGCCTCGCCTGCCACTCAATATTATGCAGTATAATTCTATTAACAATACTAGCAATGAACCTCGGGCTCACAACAGCCCTATCCATGATGCTCGGGTCGAATTCAGCTGGCTTCAGGTCAACGTCAAGGTACTGTGCGGCCTTGCCAGTCTCCTCGTGAGTGTACCCTGGTACTCTTAAGAGCTTCACAGCATTGATGAACTGCATGTCCACAAGGCCCCTAACCCTCCTTGCAACCCTACCCAGCAGGCTTACACCCATAGTCCTATAGAATTCACGGAGTGTTACCCCACCAGCCCTAACCTTTTCAATTGGGTCAGGGAGCCAGACTGCAATGTAGAATGACTTATGGCCACTGAACTCAACGTACACATCATTGACGTAGGAAAGCAAGTGGTCAACAACCATCCTGGTTGCCCTCCTGGCCTCCCCAAGCTCTGAGGCATCCTTGCCTTCCACCTCAACAACAAGCTTCTCAAGGGCGTAGAGTTCACTACTGTACAGGGCCTTTGCCTTCCTCCAGTCACCATTAACTAGCCCATAGTTAAAGCCAACCTGAAGTGCATAGCCAGCTTTAAGCGTGTGGTTGAGTACATCATCAATTGTGGGGGTTAAAGTCCCAAACACATTCGTCGATGTTGCATCTATGCCGAGGCCAGGGCCAATTACGGCCACGAAGCGTTGTTGTGCATCACGGCTTACAACCCTCAGGTCTCTCGCTAGGAATGTGTTAATTTCATTTAGGCTTCTGCCACTGTAAAGCTCCTCTGCTAATTCCTTTGCAAACTTGCCTAGTATCAGGGCCTTTGCTACATCAGTGGGCTCCATGGCTCCTCACCTTTGTAAAAGAACCATAAGTGCAACTGTGCAACCGGGGTGCAACCAGGTGCAACTGATGGGTTGCACCCCCCACTCTGTGCACTGCACCATAGCCACCCACATTCGGTTGCCTTACAGTTGCACCCCAGAGCCCCACCCCCTCCCCCCTGCACCATGGTTGCACCCCCTGTCCAAAAACCATTTGCCATAGGTCCATCACCCAGTTTGCCCACTGTCAACCCCACCTTCCCCACCATCCTCACCACCCTCAATGACGCTGGCATTGATGATTGCGTTGATTATCTCATCAAGCGTGAATGAGAAGGCCTCCTTCCCACCCAGTGACCTGAGCTTGCTTGGTTTCTTACCCAGGAATGAATCCCTCTTCCCACCAATCAACGCAGACCCGTTGATAAAGTCAATCCTCACGATACCATTGTTAAGCATGCCAATAATCCTCTTAGCGAATTCACCCCAAGCGCCGGGTTCGTTAGCAACTGCATCAAGTGAGGCAGCCCCAGTATCCGTGGCATCCCGAATTACCCCAACAATCCTCAACACATCCTCAATGCCAGCCTTAACATCACCCACGCTAACCCGAGTGTCCCTTGTGAAGGCAGCACCCTCCTGGACTCCAGCCTCAAGGAGGGTTAGCAGTAGGTTAGGTAGGTCGGTCTGCCTACGATTCACCCGAGCCAATTCCTTCAACCCATTGATGAGTGTCATAACGTCATTCCCGCTTGTGAAGTAGCCAGACTTCTCCTCAGCCTCCCTCTCCTCAATTGCCCTAACAGCCTCCTCAAGCTCCTCAACGGCCTTAACAACCTCAGGGTCATTGGCAGCATCACGCTTAATCAACTCAAGCGCCACATGGGTAAGCTCATCGAATGTGCCAGGCTTCATTAACTCCTCCCAATGTGCGTTGAATAGGCCTGCCAAATACCCTATGAGGGGCTTTGTGTCAGGTAAATCCGCATAGGCAGCTGCACCGTTGAGTAGTGCCTCGGCGCCACCCCTCCACGGGATGAATCTGATACGCCTAACATAAGTGTATGGTGACTCATTAACGGCTAGAATGCTCAGTATCTTATTCCTATCCGTAACGTTAGTGTTAATAATCACTCCCCTACGGCTTCTGAAGACTGCCCCAAAGCCCTCACCGTAGGTTGCAGCGTGTACACCCACAATGTTCTCCCCAACGGCAGCAGAGTGGATAATGTGCCTGTTATTTGCTAGGTCTCCAGCCTTCTGTTCATCAAGAATGAGGAGTAGGCCATTGTGCCCAACTAGGTTCCTGAACTGAGGCTCCGAGCGCACTGAACCGGAGAGTACAAGCATGTAGCGTTTATCCCCAGGATCAATGCCAAGGATAATTCTGGCTATAATCTCCCTTGCCAATGTTGAGACGCCTAAGCCACCTTGGCTCATGTTGATTATGACTGGGTCAACGAACTGAGTCTTGGTTCTCTTTATGGCTGGGGTTATTAGCTTCGCAATTGCGTAGGCTATGTTCGCCTTAGCCTCAATGTTGTTTACCTTATAATACTTATCGACCCACTTGACAATATCAACAAGCGCCTTTGGCCCATAATTATTAATATCAATGGCGCCGAATGGGTCAACGAAGCCGAACCCTGGCCACAGGCCTGGCGTTAATGCAACCTCGAAGTACCTTGTTCGGGTTAGGTAGTCTAAAAGCATGGCCGTGACGAACACCTCATCACCAGTTACGTTAAAGCCTGGCTTGGCCAATATGGGCTCTAGGAGCTTGGCCGGGTTACCAGGGTCGAATGCTAATGGTGACTTAACTAATTCACCATCCACGAACGCCACAAGGTAGTCCACACCTGTGATTGGGTCGTGGACGATAGCCAGCCTTGAAGGCAATGTGGCGATACTACGCTCTGAAACAGAGCCATCGAGGTAAACCTTCACATTGAATAGTTCAATTACATCACCCCTCGGTACGATGTAGAGGTACTCGTGGCATATCCACGTGTTCTTTCTATATAACTTACTAATACACTTCCTGGCGACCCTGTGGATAAGCGAGTACTCCCTCAATTCATCAATGCCACTCAGGCTTCTGAGGGGCTTCAGCTTCCTTACCCTCCTCTCAAAGAAGTTGATGAACGGTAGGGCAGCGGCCAACCGCTTGAAGGCTTTAAGAATCGGCTCCACCTCAAACCTGAAATTGTCATAATTATCATTTGTTATTTTAACTTCAAAGTGCCTCTTAACCAGTTTAGAAAGGAACTCCATAAGGTCACCCTCATCCTCAGGTATTGCATATTCCCCAGTCGGCATACTACCGCTAACACCAGCCGATACCACAACCCTGCCGAGGCTACTCGATATCTCTAGCCTAAGTTCAATCACCTTACCACTCTGTTTGTCCCTCTGAAGAGTGAACTTAACAACCCTCGGTATCTTCCCACCAGGCACGTTAAGAACCTGATCACTGAAGAATATACTTGGCCCGCATACCCCAACAACAACCCAAACATTCGGGCATGTCCATTTGCCAAAGTCTTCGCTATAAACAACCCTAATGCCCCTACTCCTCAACCTCCGCTTCCCAACCCTTTGCTCAACCTTCCTCACAACCTTCCTCTGGTTAGTGTTAGGAGCCTGCCCCGTTGACATGCTTATCACCCTCAATTGGCCTTAGCCTAATCTCAACAACAGAACCCCTTTCGAACATACCCCTAAACCTCGCAGGTATGACAACGGCAATCGCCGTCTTCTTACGGGCACTGACCTTGGCTACGAAACCGATAACATTACCATTAACCCCCACAGTCACAAGCACATACCGGCCAACAAGCCTACGGGCAATCATATTACAGCCACCATTTAGGCTGATGGAACTGTATAGGAAACTGCCACCGTGAACCCTAGCCCGCAATACAAGCCGTCCTGACTCATCCCTGCACTTTGTGGCAGAAATGCTTAAATACCCAGGTTCAGTTATCGCCATGGGCTATCACCCGTATAGCCCGGGATGCTGCATACATGGTGGCATCCCCCAAAACCCCCCATCAGCATCACCCCATCCTCACCTCCTCCTTAATCCTCCTTGAGGGCTTCTTAATGCCAAGTAGCCTTAGGGCAACCCAAATCTTCCCATCAGGGTCTTTGGATTGTTCAATAATGGGTAACATTGGTGTTAGCTTACGTGGGTAGAAGATGACCAGGTAATCATGCCCATTCGACTTGTAGAACCTCAACGTGCTTTTGAACATTGTGATTGCACGCTCCGCCTTGTCCAAGACGGCAACCTCAACGGCCTCATTAACGTGCCTCCTCAGCAATTCCACTGCATCACCAGTCACCCTAAGGGCAACGTCCCCATTACTCCACCTCCAAAGCGTGGCCTTCACCGTCAGTTCCCTAATCCCGCTTGTTAGTTGAACCTGGCCCTCCATACAGAAGGCCAGTCGTAAACGGGCTAATAAGCTTTACGCTTTGATACTTTCGGTGAATACTTTCAGTGAACAAGGCTTTGCCTTGAGCCTCATGGTTAAAAGGTTCATCCCCTCTGTAGAAAATGCTACGTAAAATTTATAACCCTCTACGTAGTTACCCTAGACATGCCCAAGGTGTTCAGCAAGTACGTACCCCCCGTTATTGAGTGCCTGGCTAGGAACTATGATGGCGACCCAGTCCCAGTAACCAGGGTACGCTCCTGCCTAGGGGCGTCTAAGATGGGTGGGGAGGGTGAGGTGTACTATGGGTTGAAATACGGGATTAAGCTAGGATATGTTGAAGAGGTGCCATACGGTAGGCTCACTAGGTACAGGCCCACGTTGATTGGCACAGTCAAGGGTGCAGTAATGGATGCTGTAATGGCGGCGTTGGGCATTATGGATGAGAGGGTTGTTGAACTGACTGAACGCATGAGTGAGGCATTCTATACTATATTATCAATAGATTTACCGGACGCAATCACAGTCGCCATGCAGGGGGCGAAGGGTATTCAATGCATATGCTGCACTGAGGATGGGGGTTGCTTCGGGTACAGGCGCATTGAGGGTAGGGACAGGGTGTACCTAGGCATGATTACCCTTAAGATTCTGGCTGGCGTCGAGGTCAGGGGCATTCGCCCAAGGGACTATGCGCCACTCTACTACTTCACCAGAAACGAGGTGCTATTCCACCTGCGCAGCGGGTTCAAGGGGGTTGACCCCGCCGCCATAGACAGGGTACCTCCACTCAAGCTACTATTCCTACTGAGGTTCAACCGTAACAAGCTCATGCCCAAGTACAAAACCGTTCAACAGGCTTTGGGGCCTTGACTGCAATAGTTACGGTTGATGTGGGGTTAAAACATGTGGGATTGAACGTTATTGTTACGGTTATGGGGCCTTGAGAGCCCGTCCCCGTAAGGGGGCCCGGGTTCAAATCCCGGCCCCGGCGCCATGTTTATGTGGGTGGTTGCTCCGCTGTTGGGTTGGGAACCCTTACTAGTAGGCCTGAATCCTCTTCGTAACTTGGTTGGAGGGCTGGTGTGGGTGGGAGAAGGGGAAGAGGGTGTTTGTTTTGATCGTGGTTTTATGGTTGGGTTGCCGTCACCGGCCTGAACAGCCTATTGGCTCGAGCGTGCTCCATGATGAGACTCCGGTTACGTATTGTGATGCGCTTGGGCTTATGGAGTATGTCCATGATGTTAAGGATGGGACCAGGCCCGTGCTTGAGCCTGTTGGCTGTGCGGTAAGCCACCAACCACCATCAACCCAAACATACTCATAGGTGTTATTGTAATACTCGCAAAGCCCAATATACGTAAGCTGAGAACTTGTCATAACCTTAGTACTCATGTCGATTGGTAGGTAGGCGTTCTGCTGGGAACTTGAGGGATTCTGCATGAACCAAAGTGGTGGCGTTATGACCTCAAAACCATTATAGTAGGTATCGTTTGGCGTGTTTGCGTTGTTGAGGTTAAACGTCCAAGTGACGTTACCAACACCAGTTTTGTAGACTTGCGTTGATGGACCGTAATTAAGGCTTATACTCTCACTGCCACTGGGTAAGGTAACAGTGTAAGTGAACTCGACACCAGCATATGGTTCAGTTCCTGCAAAGCCTGCATATACGGATATGGAGTAGCTAGTCGTTGAGGATGTTGGTTGGGGTTGTAGACAACCCGAACCCGTACAATCTGGTCCTGCAATGAATGAGTTCGTTAATGATGATTCGCTGTAGTACTCATAACTCGTGTAGAAATCAATTGTGCCAGTTTCGCTTAAAACCTCACCACCATTGTTAATCATCGTCTGTGATGGCATATAACCAACATAGCCGTAAACCATCACAGGCACATCAAAGACATTAAAAGCACTATCGTAGAAAACCTGGGTATTTATTACCATGCATGTGTCGTAGTAGAATGTTCCATTACCATCACTATAACCCTGAACACCGTGATCCGGAGTACCGTACCAGTTCATCATTGGGAGCGCCCATATGAAGTAGCTGTTGCTTGAGCTTGACTCATATATGCCTGAACCCAATCCTACAGCACCTTGGTAGTGAGAGTATATGGAATAGCACACGTCGGGGGTATCCTGCGATGAGGTTGATTGTAGGTTTGCCTTAATCATGCTGAGGCTGAACTCGGCATCATTCACTTGACCTAGGCTTACCGGCAAATGCCTCAATACCGTGTACGTAATCACTGCTCTAATTAATTCACTTGGGGTTACTGGCCCTATGATTAGGTAGTTTGGTCCTCCGAAGGCTGCTGCTAGGGCTTCCTTGCCGCTGATCGGTATTTCTGGGTAGGCTATTAGGTAGCCAATTGGCGCACTACTGCTCATCATGTTAAATAGTATGCCGTATTTTCTAGCCCACGTGTAGGCTAGTAGGTACTCCATTGCCATTAAGTCGCTTGAATTGCCGTATAGCATGATTAAGTCACCCTTAGCCACTAGGCCAGTTAACAAGGCAATCACTGGGCTTGTTAAGTTAAGCTTGACCCTGCCATTGACTACGCCAATGACAACACGAGGCTCAATCACAGAGTAGCCTATGAGGATTATTGAGCTATTAGGCAGTGTAGCCAGTTGGCTTAGGTTAACCGGCTTAATAAGCGACTGAGGAACACCAACAAGCCTCCGAATCAACGACTGAGGACCAACAACGTAAACCGGCACATTCAGGCTAACGTTAACCGGCAAGCCCACCGGCGCTGGAGCATTAAAACCAACCCCCACCGGTGTGCTTGACTTATTGATCACGTGCATTGTGGTGAGTATTGAAACAGCCACCACGGCTACAACCAAGGAAACCAACAAGGCAACTCAAACAAACCTCCAACCACCCCCAACCATAACCACAAAAACAACCCACCACCTAATATTTTTTCGCTAAACACACCACCCATAACTGACAATCACTAAGACAACTAACAACCCCCAGCAAACCAACTCCACAGATTCAAACCCCAACCCCAGCGCCAGCAATGAAAACTAGTCATTGCTCTCTTCCTTTTTTAATCAGTATACATGGTCATTAAAAACACTTAACCACACCCTACCACGTCCATAGGTACGCCTAAAAGCATTCTAACATGACCTTCATAATATACCTTCTCCTCATTAAATCCATTTATGGACTTATCTTCTTATCTAGCTTTATTTTTGTATAACTTATAAATAGTAACATCATAACTTAGCTTAATTGCACCGCTCATTACAAGGGGTAAGTAGAGTAATCTAAGCGAGAGTATGAAGCCAACTAATACTGGACCCGGTAAGCTACTTATATTTCTAAAGATGTTAGTTACTGCAAATACTTTCACCCTCTCTTCATCATTAAAAATTTGAGAGATGAACGCTTGCCTGGTAGGTACATCCATTTGCGAGAAGCTTTGCCTCAAAAATAGGAATACGACCGCCCAGTACAGTGAGTTCATAAATGGTATAAGAATCAGGAATATATTAGATGCTATATGTGTGAAAACCATGGTATGCAAATTACCGATCCGTTCAGCTATTAGTGGGGCTATGATTAACGAAATTGCGGTAATGATGCTGGATATGCCAAACACTATACCTAAACTCGACGCTGATGCATGAAATCTTAGGTAAAACCAAAGCGTCAATAATGACTGCGTAATTAAACTTCCCCCAAATGCATCCAGAGCAAAGAGCACTGAAAGATTTCTCACATCTTGATGCAGCAAGAGACCTGGCAGATTTTTACTCATCCCATTGTGACCTACCTCAATATTCATTATCTTCCTATAAACTAAAATGAGAAGCATTGACATGATTATGTAGAGTATAAATACGAGCTTAGCCATGATAATAGTATCACTCGTAATAAAGTGAGAGAGTAATGGTATAGAGAAGGAGCCTAATGACGAAAAGGAATAACCAAGTAAGTTATATACCCCTAGTACTCTACCTGGATTTTTAGCGAGCTTAGGGATTATTCCAACCTCCACTGATTGAAATGGGCCAGTTTCTGTCCCGGTCACGCTTATATTTCCCATGAAGAGGGCTATTAATATTAATATGAAGCTACGTGACAACAATAAAATTATACCAGATATCATAATGAATAAGCTATTTATTATTAGAAAGTTCCTTCTACCAATGGAATTTTCGTATAAAGCTAGTAAGAGATTAAATGTAACATTACCTAACACTATGAAGAATATGCCTAAAGTTACATAAAATGGTGAGTATCCTAAGCCTATGAGGTATACCGGTATCAGTATGCTAATGAGACTAAACGTGAAAATCCTCATACTCTTTGCTAAAAGTATAAGATAAAGGGTATTACTCATCCAGTAGACTTCGGTATATTTTTCACTTTTAAAACTTTAGAACTTAAGTGACTTAGAATTCGTTATAAGGCTGCATCAAATCCCATTTTAACTGAGAAGATTATAGCAAGAGAAGGCATTATGGGTTTATGGCTTTGTTTGAAGGCATTGTTTTTAACTAAATTTAAGCCGGCATGAGAACACGGCTGTTTTAGTTTCAACATGGGTATGGGTCAATTAAGAGCCTATGCAACTTAATAACCCCCTTGTTAATCAGTTTCTGCAACTCCTCTGGGTTACTTAGTTGATTGCTGTTTAACTGCGCATTTATGTGTATTAGTATACCCATGCTTATCTCATCAACATTTAATGTACTATTGCTGTTAACCTGCACCTCAACACCAAGTATCGCGCTAAGCACCTTCGCGGCATCCTGTCTCTCAACATAACTAACTATGTTCTTACCCTGCACCATGCTCTTAACCTCATCAACACTTATCGGGTTTAGTCTTATTATCCCACCACACGGTAGCATACATGAGCCTAGGTCGCTGAGCAGGTACACGGTGCCTTCAGGCATGATTAACTCCCGGTAACGCATTGGTTAAATAACCTATGCACCATCAACTATTACTTTTGTCGAAAATTTATTAATTAATGCATTACAGAATCCATGATGAATCCGTTGTGGTTAACGTACCATAACCTTAGTCCGCTAAGATTTTTCATACTAAATTTACCATTAATACGACTACATATGTTGAGTGGATTTTTAATCTAAGTAATGTAGCTTTACCCATAGATATAGATATTATATAATATTACGTATAACACATTAATGCTGGGGAAATTTTTAAATTTAAGGCTACGTGAGGCCGCTGGACCGACTGTATGTCCTCAGTTAAGGCTGGCCTTAAGATTGAGGTTAAGAGGGGGACCTTTACCTTTAGGGTTAAGCGTTATGACCCAAAAACCGGTGATTACAGGTGGAGTGAGTATAAGGTTGAGGTCACCAATAGGCAGACCGTGCTTGATGCATTACTCAAAATCAAAAGTACCCAAGACGCCACCCTGGCTGTTAGGTACAGTTGTAGAATGGGTATATGCGGCTCCTGTGCAATGGTCATTAACGGTGTCCCACGTCTGGCCTGCGAAACAAAGCCATTTGAACTGGGCACCGATGTGATAACCGTTGAGCCCCTTAGTAACCTTAAGCCAATTAAGGACCTGGTCGTTGACATGGATGAATTCTTCGAGAAGCATAAGTCGGTTAAGCCGTGGTTGATTAGGAGGGATGAGGGTGAGCAGTTTGAGAAACTGGACTCGTACTATGTTCAGACCGAGGAGCAGTTGATTAATTACCTTGAATTCGCCTACTGCATAAAGTGCGGCGCCTGCTACTCAGCATGCCCAATGGTCTTCCTAAACAAGAATTACCTGGGCCCACAGGCATTAGCCGCCGCCTATAGGTGGAGCGCCGATAATAGGGATGAGGGGTATGTCCTTAGGCTTAAGGTTATTGACTCCGATAACGGCGTGTGGTCATGCCACTACAGCGGTACCTGTAGCAAAGTGTGCCCGAAGGGGGTTGACCCAGCATTAGCAATTAACCTACTCAAGAAATCGTTATTAACCGGTAAGCCACCGGCAAGGTGACCAGCATGACGGAGAAACTGGCCACTAAGAGGAACCCACCCAAATGGTCCCTCTGGTTACGTGGACTGGATGAGTGGCTTCTAATATTCCAGAAGGTCAGTGGGGCCATTTTAGCCATATACCTAATAGGGCACACGTTAGTTATATCAACGGCGTTAGGCTTCGGCCACCCAAGTCAATTAACCTGGGAAAGGGTAATTGGGCTCATTGAGGGTCCCAGGGTGGTTGGGGTTGCCCACGTCGGTACGATAATAGAATACTTAATAGCCTTACTGGTAGCTATTCATGGGGCTAATGGCATTAGGCTAATCCTAATGCAGTACTTCGGTCTTGGCTTACCTAAGCCTGAAAGGCACACGTACCCAATGATACCTTCACCCAGGAAGAGCCCTCAATTGGTGTATAAATACCTTGTAATAGCCGTGGTTATAGTCTTCATAATACTTGCCTCGTACGTGGCCTTCATGGGGTGATGGGCATGGTGGCTAAGTCGACACTGATGAAGTGGCACTACATAACGGGGCTAATACTAGTGGTTGTGCTTGGGATACACCTAGCCTTCAGGTGGCCCAGTTATGAGGCATCCATACAGTGGAGTGGCCCCCATGGAGTCTATGAGCAACTGCTTAACATAGGCTACATGGCCGCCATATTCATACTGCTTTACGCCGCCACCTACCATGCAATGAACGGCCTAAGGACCCTACTCCTGGAGCTCCATCAAGGTAGGTATTGGAACACCGCCGTTGACGTCGTTATTATAGTGCTGGGCATCTTCATAGTCATAGTGGGCACGGTTGCCTTAGTGGGGGCCCTGCAGGTAATATGATTAAGTCTCCTCCTCATTTCAACAAAATTAATTTACCACCTGGTTTTAGCCGATTCATGGTACCTACACTACTTAAGGTACCCATGTTCATTAAGGTGGCAGTGGCATTGATAGTGCTGTTAGCCCCTATAGTAATCATGGATTACAGGGATACATTGGCTAAGTGGTGGGTTAGGTTTAAGCAACGTCGAGGTAACCGCAGGTCTAGGGCTTAAACCTGGTTTTCAGGTTACCTATGCCTCAGGTATTCCTTGATTAGTGTATTCCTCTCGGCCACGGTTCTGCTTGCAAGGGGTAGTGGGTTAATGTGTGGCCACTTGTATATGATGATGCCTAGGATCTCGCTTTCATCATAGTTAATCGTGAAGTAGCCAACGGGCTTAACATCACCCCTATTTAACATGGCCTTAGCCACCTCCCTATTCACGTCGTCGCTGATGAAGGGGTGCATTAGTATTGATCTGTCGAAGCCGTATTGAAGGTACCTTGCGGAGGTCGTGAAACCCCTATGTTCAGTCCTCCTAATGTCCAGGAAGTGGTGGGCGATCAGTTCATCGCCAGTCACTATCACCAGGTCCACCTGTTCATCAAACCTAACCCCACTAAGCCCCCATAGCCTAAAGATGGCTTCATTGAACACCCCGCTCACGTACTTACCGTAAACCTTTATCAACTCCACGTAACCGCTCATAACGTCACCATACTCCGCATATGTGAAGGGGGAGAAGCCCAGCAGCCTCATACCCATGGGTTCAGTCTCCTCAGTAACCACCTCACCGCAGAGTTCCCTAACCCACGGGGTCCAGTTGAAGAACTCCTGTAGGTAGAGCCCATCACCAAGTCTCAACCCAACCCCACTCTCCTCTAGCCTACCAACTATTTCATCACCAATGACGAGTACTGAGCCGTCTAGGGTGACGTAAGCTGATTTAACTAAACCACCCTCATCATCCACTATGCCGAGTGTCAGCCACCTACACAGTATGCTCCTCAACTCCTCGGGTAACCTAGCCATGTATCTATGGTACTGTATTGCGGCATTATTCAGGGCCATGGGTCATTCCCATGAAATGCAACCCTAATTACCCTACCACCCCTTCCCCAGGCCCTTGCCATTGCGTTCGTGTTGAAGCTTGAGGCTACGTTACCCCTGGCGTCTATGCCTATCACCCCCATTGTTCCATTGCCGTACCTACCTGTTACCCCATCAACAACTCGCCTTAATGCCTCTGCTACCTCAACGCCATTCTCAACCAGGAAGGCTGCCCTAATGCAAACCATGCTTCTTATGATGACTTCACCAAGCCCCGATGCCGAGAAGGCTCCAACACCGTTCTGGGCCCAATACCCAGCCCCAGGTATTGGTGAATCCCCAACCCTCCCATCAAACTTCAGCCATACACCACCCGTTGATGTACCGGCGGCCAAGTTACCATCCCTATCCATGGCCACCGCACCCACAGTATCTCCAATGCCCAATTCACCCGCCAATTTAATAACCCTGTTGAAGTAGCCCCTACCATTGGCGTAATCCTTAAGGACATCCTCAAACCTCCTCAGCTTAACCTCATTGTAAAATCTACTTGACCTGGTGAACAACCCCCACATCCTCGCCAACTCGGTTGCCCCCTCCCCGGCAATCATTACATGGTCGGTCTTCTCCATAACCATCCTGGCCAGTTTAATTGGGTTGGCAACATTCCTAACCGCAGCCACAGCACCAATCCTCATTGACGAACCATCCATTAATCCGGCGTCAACCTCAACATTACCACTTATGGTTAAGACCGAACCCCTACCTGCATTAAAGATCCCGGAATCCTCCATACTTGACACCGCTGCCACAACAGCATCCAATGCACCCCCTGTTGATAACGCCTTAAGACCATCACTAACCGCATCCTCAAGCTCCCTGGTGTACCTAAGCCTCTCCTCATCGTTACTGAATCTATAGGCGCCGGCCCCACCGTGAACCACTATTAGTGGCTCCACTTACGCCTGGGCATGTTTAACTTTAATAAGTTAACTGGCTTGCGGTATTTGATAAACAGGCTCCTTAATTACCCTAACCAGTAGTATTAACATCAGTGACGTTAACCCAGTGATCAAGTACCCTAGTCTAAAGCCTAGGGCTAAGCCAACGGGTATCTCTAGGATTGAGGATATGCCGTAGGCCAAGGCCAACGTGGGCATGTAAAGCAACGGGCTCGTCACTAGGCCAAGCAGTTGAAGCATTAAAGTGTAGATCAGCATTGATGACATAGCCAACATTAAGATGACGTACTGGTTATTGAATAGGTAGGTTAACACTGATGATGTCGACATGAGTAGAGCGGAGACTATAAATGATCTACGCACACCCCACCTATTCACCATGAGGTATGCTGGGACTATGGACAGTGGGACCGATAGCGCATACAGGGGGCCAAGCCAGTATTTGGATAGGAGGATTACCGAGGATATCATGTAGGGTAGCGAGAATGATAGTAAGGTAACGGCTACCAATACCCCCTGGTTGGTTAGGGCATACCTTAATTTAAGGCTCCTGGGTTTAAAGTAAACAGGTGTTAACGATATGTAGAAGGATAATCCCAGCATGGTGATCGTCATTGCTACGAATACAGCTACATTGTTTAACACCGATGATAATGCACCAGTCATAACACCTAGGCCAAATAAACCCGAGTAGATGTACATTATGTACTTAACTAAGCCACTACCGCTTAAAATCACCCCCATTAACCCTATTAAAGCCGTGAAGTAGAGACCCATCCCTAAGCCAAGTAGTGAGTTGCCTATGTAGGAGTTGCTCAATGCATGTATGTAACTACCCACGGCGCCTATGGTTAAGGCTATTGAAAGTGTGTTACTGGCGCCAACCCTTGATATAAGTAGTAGCCCTATTAGTTGTGATATGGAGAACAGCACCATGAACAGTACACCGGCGGCGTCGTTACTTAGCCTTAGTGAGGCTAGGAAAAGCACGTATCCGAACAGGGCAACACCACCATAAACACCATACCTTAAAGTACCCACCATGTTGTTTAACACCGAGGTTATTAATATACTTTATGCGGTGGCGAATTCGCAGAAGCATCTACTAGATTTCGCACCTTAACGTGCTTCATAATACATTTACTTAACTAAGTTCAACCAAAAGCAAGCAACTACCTTACACCCACCCATGATGCTTAATGTTAGGGTCAATTTAGATGGTAATGCTTAAATAAGGGTAAGGTTAATGCGCATGCATGAGACCGCTGCTGATTGCCGTAATAGTAGTCGTGGTGATTGCCGCTGGAGTTGCAGCATACCTACTCCCTTCAATACTCCCAACGGCTAAGCCACCAAGTCCAATGGTTATGTTGAGTAGGTGGAGTGAGGCTACATATACGGCTAACTACACTATGATATATGAGGGTAACATAAACGTATTCGGCATAGTAGGTGTCTCATCAACAATTGTTGGCTCTAGGATCACCTGGTCCCAGGGTACATTAAACAGGGTTCTCATACAACTAAGCCTAAGTAACTCAACGTATCTCCTACTAGCCATAAAGAACTTAGGCGGTGGCATGTACCACTTATGCACCGCCCTATCCAGTGGGGTAACCTTAAGCTATTGCCAAAACGTGAATCAATCACAGGTACCGTTGCTGGGTGCCCTGTCGCCATCATCAATGGTCTTTAAATCTAAGGTAACCGTAAATGGTATTTTAAGCTACTGCTACATGTCATTGGTCAGCAGTGGCGTTCAATCATACAACGTAACTCTCTGCATTGCACCAAATGGGGTCTTAACCATGGCCAATATAACTAAGCATACCCCAACGGGTTACTACAACATAATGCTGACCCTTAACAACTTCAGTATTAATCAGTTTTTGAGCAATAGATTTAATGAAATTGCTGGAGCAGCTAGCTGACTAGTAGTATTTTTTGAATCCTAGTTGTGGTGCTATTTCTCTGAAGCATCTTCTGCATAGCATTAGTCCGTATCTCCTTATCACTGCCTCATGAGTACCACACCTAACACACCTCAAACTCCCCCTCCCAAACCCCCTAACAACAACACCACGACCCACAAAACCACAAAACAAAACCAAATAAAAACATTACTACTAATCATCCCAGTGTACAGGCCTGGAACGCCCCATGATTGTTAAGCCCTCTTTAAATCCCGCTTCATAAGGAGTGGGGGTCATTAGTAATGCTTAAAAAGCCCTATGCTGTAGATAGGTTGCCCCATAACCCGGCCATAGGTGGGGTGGACCCACCCAGACTCACCAGAACCTGGAAGTGAAACGCCCCACCGCGGTGCCAAGTACTACGGTCCGTGAGGCCGTGGGAAAGGCCCGTGCTGGGGATGGGGCACCTTATTAGCATCATTTAAAACCGCCTTCACTTAGATCCTGGCTCAAGGCCCAGCTCTTGGTTATTGTACTAAGTAAATATGAATTTTTATGTAGGTTATTTGTGACTCCCACGAAAAGTTTTAAATAGGTGTCACGTGGAGGTTTATTGAGGTAGCTAATATGGCTGAACTTAGAATCGAAGACCTGGCTGTTTCAGTCGATGGAAAGTTAATAATAAACGGTGTTTCATTTGGCGTTAGGAGTGGGGAGGTTCTAGCCTTAATGGGGCCCAACGGCAGCGGGAAGACAACCCTATTCATGACCATTGCAGGTCACCCAAGGTATAACGTTGTTAGGGGTAAGGTTATGCTTGATGGTGAGGATATCATTAAGCTCCCACCTGAAGAGAGGTTTCTGAGGGGCTTAATGGTTGCATTCCAAACACCAACCGTAATACCTGAGGTTAGGTTATCAACGTTAATAACGGCAATGATTAATAAGATCAATGGGAGGAAGTTAACGGACCCAGCGCCACCCAGCCTAGTTAACAGCTTAATGAAGGGTATTCAGGAGGTTGGGTTAACACCAGCCCACCTAAGCAGGGGTGTTAACCATGGCTTTAGTGGTGGTGAGATGAAGAGAAGTGAGATACTTCAACTACTGATGGTTAAACCCAAGGTAGCCCTGATTGATGAACCAGACTCGGGGCTTGACGTGGATGGTGTGTTCGCCGTGGGGAAGGCGCTACTTAGCCTAGCCAACTCGGGGACGGCCATAGTGCTCACGACGCATAGCGCAAAGATACTACACGTGGTTAAGCCAACCAGGGTGTTGGTGTTGAATAGGGGTAGAATTGCCGCTGAGGGTGGTATGGAGCTTGTGGAGGAGATTGAAAAGGTTGGGTATGAAAACTTCCTTAAGGCTAGGTGATGGGCATGAGACATGACTTATACAACCTAATTGAGGATGGCATAACCCCCGAGGAGGTTCTTAGCAAAAATACTCCAGTTAGGAGGAGTGTTGAAATTAAGGGTGAGGTGACGAAGGATGTTGTTGAGGAGTTGAGTAAGATTAAGCGTGAACCGGACTGGATGATGAGATTAAGACTAAGGAGTCTTGAACTATTCAACAAACTCCCAACCCCAAACTGGCTGCCAAACTGGGTCCTGGATAACATTAACCTGGAGGATTACATATCATACGCAAGGCCTGACGTCAATAGGTCCAGTAACTGGGATGAGATACCACCCGAGGTGAGGCAGTACTACGAGGCATTGAACATACCTGAAATAGAGGCCAGGGCCTTAATGGGGCTTGGCGCTCAATTAGACTCGGAGATCATATACATCAACATTAGGAAGCAGTTAGCTGAGAAGGGTGTTGTGGTCCTACCCATGGAGGAGGCCGTCCAAAAGTACCCAGACTTAGTTAAGCAGTACTTCATGAGGGTTTTCCCACCTGAGCACAAATTCGCGGCACTACATGGGGCACTCTGGAGTGGCGGTGTCTTCGTCTACGTACCACCAGGCGTCAGGATTGAGGCGCCCATTGAGGGCTTCTTCCTAATAAGCAATGCAGGTGAGGGGCAGTTTGAACACACCCTCGTTGTGGCTGATAAAGGCAGCTACATACATTACATTGAGGGTTGCTCGGCGCCTAGGTTAAGTAAGTACAGCTTCCATGACGGCATGGTTGAGATTTACGCGCATGAGGGGGCTAAGGTGAAGTTCACCACAGTCCAGAATTGGAGCAGGAACGTCATAAACTTCAACAATAAGAGGGCCATAGCTGAGAGGAATGCTGAGGTTGAGTGGGTTGAGGCAAGCATAGGCAGTGTGGCAAGCTTCGTATACCCATCAACCATACTGAAGGGTGAGGGTGCGAAGACTGAGATAACAGGCATAACCATAGCCAATGGTAAGGGGCATGTTAAGGAGAATGGGGCTAAGGTAATCCATGATGCACCGAACACCAGTTCCAAGGTGGTGAACAAGTCAATATCTACCAATGGAGGAATAGCCGTGTATAAGGGTGTTGTTTACGTTAGGAGGGGTGCTAGGTTTGCTAGGTCTCATGTTGCCTGTGATTCCCTTGTTCTTGATGGTGATTCCAAGGCCTACACAATACCCCATGACCAGGTCTTTGACGATACGGCAGTGGTAACCCATGAAGCCTACACGGGTAGGATAAGTGAGGACAAGATAAACTACCTAAGAACAAGAGGACTAACAGAGGAAGAAGCAAAAAGCCTAATAGTACTGGGCTTTATAAGCGATGTCACGGAGGGCCTACCCTTTGAGTACGCCATGGTCCTCAACAGGGTTATCATGCTTGAGTTCAGTAAGTACGGTAAGGTGGCTTAAGTATGCTAATACCCAGCGAATTGAGGATTAAGGCTAGGGAACTGGCCAATAAGATACCCTACCAGTTAATCAAAGACTCACCGACGGTTAAGTATTACACCCAGTGGAACCTCTTCGACAGATGCATTGAGACTGGGGATAACACCTTAGGTAAGCTACCCCAGTCTAATGATTACGATGTTGTTATTCACAATGGTGAGTTGATTAAAGGGGTTGAGTTACTCGGGGATCAGGTCAACATTGGCATTGATCCCTCGGAGTCTAGGATAATAGCCAGGCATCTGGCCAATTTAAGGGAAGTCTACCCAATTGTAATTAAGGGTGATGTGGAGGATGAGGTTAAGGTGTTGTTAAGTTATGGTGGTGAGCAGAATGAGCTTAACTCAAACCACGTCATAATAAACGTGAGTGATTATGCCGTGGTTAACCTAGCCCTCAGCATAGTTGGTAATGGTGGATGTGGGACTAACGTAGTTGAAGTTAACGTTAGTGATGGCGCAACCCTTAACTTACTAACGTATTCAACTAATATTAATCCATCCTTCAGTCTAATCAGGGTAACTGAGGGAGGTGGGGCTAGTGTTAATGCATATACAATAGTTGTTAACGGTGAGATGACGCACCATAGGGAGGATTACATTCTACAGGGCCAGGGAGCCTCGATTAATTCCAACTCCCTTGAGTTTGGTTCAGGGAACTCCAGGGTGGACTACATGATCAATATCATGCATGTTGGTGAGCATACCATGAGCAACTCCACCACGAGGGCCATAGCCCTAGACTCAGCCACGGTGGTGCACAGGGGGTTTGGTAGGATTACTGAGAGGGGGAGGTGGTCGTCGACGAGCATAGAGGGGAAGGTTTTCATAGGCTCAAGCAACGCTGTTGGTATGTCAGTACCGATAATAATGGTGGACACTGGTGATGTGAATGGGGCAAGGCACTCAGCAACAGATGCATCAATCGACGAGGATCAGGAATTATACTTAAGGATGAGGGGGTTAAGCAGGGAGGAGGCAATTGGGCTGGTGGTGTACGACATGGTTACCGGCTTCTTGGACTCAATAAGCGCTAGCTTTAAGGGCAGTGTCAGCCAAATCCGTGAATCACTGATGAATCTAATTAGAGGTAGATAAACTATTTACCATTATTTTCAACACTTGGAAATATATAAATAGCTGTGGGTGAGGGTTAACTATGCTACTGGTCCTAGCCCTTGGTGGCAATGCCTTCGCCAAGGCTGGTTCAAGAGTTGGCTCACCTGGGGATCAGCTAGAGGCCGTTGAGCGGGCAGCCGTGGATGTCGTGGATTTGGTGCAAATGGGCTACAGGGTCGTGGTAACCCACGGCAATGGGCCACAGGTTGGGTTAATAGCCGAGAGAATAGGTGACTCACTAAGCCTCGATATGGCTGTTGCAGCCACCGAGGGCTGGATGGGTTACCTACTTGCCAATGCCATTGATAATGAGGCTAAGCGAAGGGGATTAGATCTCAGGACCATAGCCCTATTGACCAGGGTTATTGTTAACCAAGGCGATGAATCATTTAGGAACCCGACCAAGTTCATCGGACCCATGTACAGTGGCGAGGATGCAGCTAGGTTAAGCAAGGTTAAGGGTTGGGTATTTAAGATGGATCCAAGGGGTGGGTGGAGGAGGGTTGTTCCATCACCAGAGCCTGTTAAGATAATTGAGGGTGATGTGATTAGGAGATTGGTCGACGATGGCTACGTCGTGGTGGCTGTTGGTGGTGGTGGAGTGCCGGTTATTGATGGTAGGGGTGTTGAGGCTGTTATAGACAAGGACCTCGCCTCCCAGTTATTAGCCAACAGTATTAACGCTGAGGAATTACTCATACTGAGCGATGTAGATTACATATACCTGGATTACGGTAAGCCGAACCAAAGGCCATTAATGAGGGTTACTGTAAATGAACTAAGCAGGCACTATGAGAATGGGCAATTCCCAGAGGGCAACATGGGACCGAAGGTTAAGGCGGTGATCAGGTTCATTAATAACGGCGGTAGGAGGGCATATGTGGGTAAGCTGGGTGACGCAACCAAGATTATCAGTGGGTTAACGGGGACTACGGTATTACCTGGTTAGCATTATATTTAGTAGATGGCATTAAGCTTATTAAGGCCTAGGGGCAGCCTACCCAATGGCTAAGGTACCATATGTGTCCAATGTCGTGGAGGTACCTGAGGGGGTTAGCATTAATGTTGAGGGTGGGAATTTGAACTACAGGGTAACGGTCAAGGGGCCGCTGGGTTCGTTAACCAAGGAGTTTAAGGGGTTACCCATAACAATTAGCGTTAGGGATGGTGAAGTGCTGGTGGAGGGTTACATGCTTAATAGGAAGTGGCGTTCCACTGTTTACACAGTGGCTGGGCACATTAGGAACATGATAACTGGTGTGACTAGGGGCTGGAGGTATAAGCTTAAGGTCGTTTATGCCCATTTCCCAATAAGTGTTAAGGTTCAGGGCGGCAGCATCGTTATTGAGAACTTCCTGGGTAGGAGGTCTAAGATAACGCTTCAAATACCCCAAGGCGTTAAGGTCCAGGTGGCTAAGGATGACGTGATAGTTGAGGGTATTGATAAGGACCTTGTTAGCCAATTCGCAGCAAGCATAGAACTAGCCACAACCCTCAGGGGTAAGCAGAGACCAAGCCCGCATGGCAGGGAGTCGGCGCCAGGCATACTGGACGGCATCTACGTTTACGCCACGGAAAATATTAAGTAACCGTTGAGGAAAATATTTAACTACACCTTTAATCAGCAGCAATTGTGCAGAGTGGCCAAGGGCAATCACTAGTGTTGGGTAGGCAGGTCTACACGGAGAACGGTTGGTTGATAGGCTATGTTTACAGCATTTACACTGCCCAGGATGGGAAGGTTTACGTCCTAGTTAGGTCCAGTGTGATACAGGAGTCGATACCGATGGACCTGGTTAAGGCAATTGGGGACATAATAATTGTGAGCAACTCTATCTATCCAAGGGACCCCGTGCCACTGACGCCAGGTGTTACGGTTAGGAAGTATGCTTACACGATAAGCGGTAAGTCGCTTGGCATGGTTTATGATGAGTATAATTACGAGAACGTCACGTACCTGAGGATAATAGGCCCAACGGGCTACGTGGCTGTCCCTGTGGATAAGGTTTACGCCGTGGGTGACGTCGTCATTATTAACCAGGTTGATGTTCAACCAATACCGTTAAGCCAAGCCTACGCATACCAGGCCCAACAAAACTCAGCCCCAGTTCCACAGCTCATTCAACCAGTCCAACCCACCCCAGTTAACGTTAGTGAACAGTCGCCACTGGATAAGATAGCTAACTACTACCTTTACGGCTTTTTCACCGGTATTGTTGCCCTAATAGCCTTCGTAACGGCGTCGCTAGTCCTCACCGTGCCCACTAAAACCGCAGGCAACATACCACTCATGTACATCCTCAACATAATACCCACAATAATAGTAACGGTAGCCTCAATAGGCTTGGCTGGTTACTCCTACATGATTAAGCAGAGTATTATGCGTAGGGAGTTTAAGTACGCCCTAAGGGATAGTGTAGTACTTATGGCTGCCCTAGCGGCCGTGACGGCCTTCATGGCTACGTTCTTCATACCTGCGTTAGGCGCCTTATGGCTGATGGTTGGTGGAATTAACCTACTCTATGCCTCACCTCCGGTGCTGGTTACGATAATTGTATATGCCGTTATGATCGTTGTGATTTACATAGGTTACGTAAATCTTAAATCATACGCTGCTAAATTCAAAGCCGGGCTACGACCCTTATAGTATTAAGGAGAGGTGCATATAGTACTCATGTGAGCTACCTCGCCCCTGGAAGGGGCGGGCTTCCCGCTTCCCTGCCCCACCTTGCCCGTGGCTCTACGCCACGGGTAGTGGGTGAAGCTCCACGGGCACTACGGGTGGCTCCCACCCTGACGTTGGTACCCGCCTTTACCGCGGGCTACTAAATACCCTAATAAAGTCAAGATTTATAAATCTATCGCCATGAGCTCCTTATGTAATGGGGTAACCCCCGCTCTAAAGGGCGAGGTTTTCCCCCATGTGTATAATTGGCGTAATTACTCCGTGAATAAACAACAGGTTTATTATTAGGTTCCCCGCCATTAGGTATACTAGGTAAGATATTGCCAATATGAATACGTATGGATAGTTATACTGCATCCAAATCCATGAATCCCTTGGTAAACCTGCTACATAGGCTTCAGCATTACTCCCAGCCCTAAGGTATGAGGAGTCTGGGCTTGAGTATGCTAATGGGTTCCTTAGAACTGACTCCACGCTAACGCACCTGAGCAGCATGATCCGGGTAATACTGGGGTCTGCGCACCTGCTTTGGTTCTTAATGTTAGAGTATATGTTAATTAGCATGAGCATTATGGTGGGTATTATTGAGTTTATGAGCACTGATATTATGGGTAGGTTTAACAGTATTAGCACTGGGCTTGAGGGAACCATCGCGGGCGTGCCAAGTGATATGAGAAGTATTGCTATCGAATCCGCATCACCCATGAACTTACCCATGTATATTAACCCAGCCATAGCCGCACCAAAGGTGGCATTAACAATGTATGTTAATTCACTAATGGGGCTACTTACACTGAGGTATATTGCTATGGGTATCGATATTATTGCGGGTATCCAGTATGTGTCATTAACCAACCTAACCTTATAATCCTTAACACCAGCTAACATTAGGGATATGAGCATAAGCGAATATGACGTTAAGCGTAGGATTAGGCTAAGGTTAACCATAACGTTGCCAGTCACCTCACCAGTTCATTGCTGCCTTGGTGCCCTTACCGTGGCTATTGAATTATCGGCTATACCAAGCCTCCTCAACTCATCCGTGTTGCACCAGACCTCACCCTTAGGGACCTTATCATTCACAACCGCATCCATGACATACCTCCTCTCCCTTGAACCACCACCAACAAGTACAAGTTCAACCTTACCCATTATCCCTAATTCAGAGGCAACCTGTGGGTTAAGCATTGCCTTACCCTCCTCAACCTCATCACTCCTCCTAACCCTAAGCCTCCTCTCCTTAACCTCCTTCTTCCCCTCCTTAACGTAGGTGTCTGGTCTTAGGAAGGATGGTATGAGGAGCTTAGGCTTCTCCTCAGGCTTCCTCTCACCTTCCCCTTGACTCATATAATCGTAACTAAACCCTAAATTTAAATACTTTACAGTGGACGAAGGCCTCGCCTTCAGGGCTGGAGGAAGGCCAAGCAGTGGATGAGCACAGCTCTAACGTTCTGGTGAAGCGTATAAAGGTGTTTAGGACCATCATGTGGATACCTGGTTATTTTAACGTATTACTATTTAAGTTTTCGATTTTGCTTTAAAAGATGGAGAGGGTGGCTTACCAGTGAAGATGACTCTCCAGAGAAGTATACCATTCCCACGCATAGGGGTGGATAAGCTAATAGGTTACTTAACCTATATTAAGGATAATGACCCCGTTGAAGTTGGTGAACTGAAGGAGGCCGGCCTTGACTTCGGTAAAGGTAGGGGTGACATTACTAGGTTCTTTGAGAAGCTCGGCCTAGTCGCTGTGCAGGGTAACTTGGTATCATTAACGGGTGAGGGGGAGAAGCTTGTTGATAGGGTTAGGGAGTATGGGATTAGGGTTCTTCATGAGTACTTGTTCAACGAGCTACCTCAATATAGGCTGCTTGTGAGCGTGCTCAGGGAGTTGGGGAGCGCCAGTGAGGATGAGTTACTCAGTAACCTAAATAAGAGACTGGCCAATGAGTTCCCTGCGGCGTGGGTTAATAGAGTTGCCTTAAGGTCAATGTTGGGCATACTCCAAGACTTGGGAATGGTGGTTAAGGTTAATGGTGCCGTGACTTATATCGATGGCGATGCGGCAGATCCCCTGGAGTGCCTGAGGAGACTATCCATACAGGTTAGTGAACAGTATCTGATTAGCTTAAGGGAGTTATCAAACTGCCTCGGCAGGGTTCTTAACCCATCCGCGCTATCTGAATGTGGAGTATTGATAACTGCGCCGAACGATACCATGCTTAGGTTCAGTAGCTTTGAATGCCTAGTCAAATTATTAAGGGCATATTAGGTTAACTCCACTTAAAATGTACTGTGAACCACCCACATTAATGGTTACCCTACCGCCACTGCACCGTATTGTGTAGTCCGCGACTTGGCTAATCCTCTCCTGCATGAGCCTACCATACTTGACATTTAACTGCAGCCCATCGTTAAGCCTTATGAACTCCACATGGTCCCTGTGGAGTGATTTAACAAGGTAGTATGCACCATTCACGTTAACCACCTCACCCTTGCTTAAACCAACCACATGTATGGATATGGACCTCTTCTCAACCCTCCTATCACCCCTGTAGCCGATTACCTTACTGGTCTCCATCATGAAGCTTGGCAATTCCCTATGTATACTGAGGGCTATGGACCTGGCTAACCTCTGGCTGGTTACCTTTATGTCGAACCCCCCATCGGCATCCTCCACGCTGATTATCCTACCCTTATCCTCACCCTTGGCCAGCGTCATCCTCACTATGTCCATTACCTTAGATTTAACATCACCCAGGTCGCCGCCGATTAACCTAAGTTGGATTATGGCCTCCTCCTTCTCCATCAACTCAGCCCTACAGGATGGGCAGAGGTCACTTTGAAACATTAACTTAACCTCATACTCCTCCTCATAGGTATTCGGCATAAGTTCACTTGCCTTACCCTTAACCTTAATCTTGGCCCTATCCCTAAAAACCCTAACCTCCATACCCTCCACAACCCCCCTAACCTTAACCTTAGATGTTACAAGTCTCTCAAGGCTTCTAATCCCCCTAACCCACCTACCATTAATGAAGTACGCCCCACAACCCCTACACCTCAACACGGTTACGCTGTCCGGCGTATCGATTATCCTATGGGTGGCCCTATAGCAGTCTGGACACATACCCTCGATAAGCACGTCAGTCTCCCTACCGCAAATTGGGCAAACCTTCCTAAGCATTACTGTGAAGTTCCCTACCTAATGTTTAAATAACTTTACCCAGGGTATCAGCATAGGTCCTGCCCACCGCTGGTTTATTGGCTTAATCAACAGCCCACATTATGACAAACCTGGACTTCCTTTAAGAAATAATCGCATTTTTAATTAAAGTAACTTGATAGTATTTTAAGATATTATGCTGCCTTTAGGTATCTCTCAATTTCCCACAGTGTTATTACATTCCAAGTCTCCTTCCAGTTGTATACAGATGAGTACTCGCTCCACTCCTGGCTCTTAACCTCAGCGTAGGCCTTAGCCATTTCACTGGGTAGGAACTTGAATGCCTCACTTCTTGTGAACTCCTCCACCGCTTCACCTAATGTTGCAGGTGTCTCAGGTGCACCCTTAAGTTCATAGGCTACGTCTGATACTGGGGCCGGTGGCTCAACCTTATTATCCATGCCGTATACGGCTGCCTTTACCATAACAGCGAAGGCTAGGTACGGGTTCATGCTTGGGTCCGGGTGCCTATACTCAATCCTATTAACCCTCTTACCGTAGTAAGGCACCCTTACCATAGCCGACCTGTTTGCATAACCCCAAACTATCCTGGTTGGCGCCTCATGGTGTGGAACCAATCTCTTATATGAGTTGACTGTTGGCGCAACCACCACGCTTATAGCCTTTGCGAACTTCAAAATACCCCCAATGGAGTACCTGCACTCCTCAGTAACTTCATCTGTCTTGGATTCAAACAGATTAACCCCATCCCTCCATAGGCTGAAGTGCGTGTGTGCACCACTGCCATTTATCCCCCAGAATGGCTTAGGCATGAAGGTTGAGACTAAGCCGAACTCATTTGCAACATCCTTCGCCATTAACTTGTAAACCACTATCATGTCGGCGACCTTCAATGGGTCATTGGCTGGTATGTTTATTTCGTATTGAGATGGAGCTACCTCATGGTGGGTTTTACTCCAGCCTATGCCCAGTGCCTCCAGGTTCTCCAATATCTTGGTTATTGGGTTTACAAGCATTGCAGCGTTCCTACCCTCGAAGTATAAGCCATCATCGGCCAGTTCGGGTTTCCCACCATTCAGCTTAACTATGAAGAACTCTATCTCCACACCAACCTTGGCGTAGAGGTTCCTAGCCGCTAATTCATCCAGTGTCTGCATCAGTACGTTGCGTGGGTCAAGCATGTTTGGCTTACCTGAGTCATCAAGGACGCTGAGGAATACGTCAACTATCTTTGAACTGTTCCAACTCTCAATGAACATGGACCTGAAGTCAGGTAGTGCCACGAAGTCACTCTTATTGACTGTGGCATAGGATTGTATTGATGAACCGTCAAAGGGCATGCCATCCGTTAGTATGTCCTTGGCGGCGTCTATTGGCATTAACTCAGCCCTAGGTCTCCCATGTATATCTATTATTATTGGTTTTACGTACTTCACGCCCGCCGATTTTAGTATCCTCCATACGTCCAGTGGATCCACCCTACTTAGGGTTTCCTTTATAGACCCTTGTGGCACGGTGCTAAGCGGAATACCCCTTATAAACCTTTACTGACGATTTAACTAAAATTAACATCAAATATATTGCCTATTAGGTTGACTGCATCGTGATTATTTGGTCTAATTGATGTACACTAACGCAGGTGTTTGGTCAGTATTTAGCGTGTTAATATTAAGCCATCCCTCATTTTGAAGTTTAAGTCTGAGTACTCCATGAGCACTGGGTCGTGGGTGGCGGCTAGGATTAACCTACCTTGCCTAGACATTGATCTAAGCACCTCACCGATAATGCGTGCATTCCCCTCATCAAGGCCTATTGTTGGTTCATCGATAAGCATTAACCTAGGTGCCTTAGCTAGTGCAATCGCCAACTCAACCCTCCTCCTCTCACCTGTACTTAACTCGAATACCCTCCTATTGCGTAGCCTACTCAAGCTAAGCCACTCCAGAATATCATCCACATGGGCATCGTTAACGTTGCTGCTCATTGATGCCAGCCGCATTGTTTCATCAATCGTTAACTCGTCGATGAGCACCTCACCTACAGGTAGGTATAGGACCAGCTTCCTGACTGCATCCATGTTATACTTAACCTCAAGGTTCATAACCTTGATTGACCCATCATAATTAACTCTACCGGCAATTGCCTTAAGCAGCGTCGTCTTGCCACTCCCACTTGGGCCACTCACCGTCACCAAGAGGGGTTCATTAACCCTTAATGACACACCCCTAAGGGCCTCAACAACACCTCCCCCAATCCTATACTTAACTTTAACATTAGTAACCTCAAGCATCGCCTACATCCCCCACACTAAATATACCACCCCTAAATTCCATTAAAGCATACCCTATAAAGACACGAAAAATCCCACCCATTTCAGAAGTGTGTTTTTCAGCAACTTTTAATAAAGTTATCAGTATCCCCACGCCACGGTCGATTAAATGATAGACACACTTAGGGAACTATGCCGCAATGGCCCAGTTGTACTGTTCGGGTCAGCTAATAGACCGGAGGATTTCTCAAGGTACTTCAGCGACGTTAATGTCCTCACACTGGGGGGTGGGAGGGTTAGTAGTGTTAATGAGCGTATTTCACTTGTTCAAATGGATCCTGATGCCTTGGTTAATAGGTGCTACTACGGTGACCCATTGTGCATATGGTTAGTTAAGGATTCTAAAGTCCTGTGCGGATCATTACCCGAGCTTAAATTCATAGTCACGACGTGGACCATTGACTCCATTAGGCAATTAATACTCAACAACGTGGCATTAATGTATGAAAACGTGATACTGGGTAACTCATCGTGGGCGTTGAATAATGCCTACTACGCCGTGAAGCTAACCATAATCCTAAGGATCATTGACTCACCAACGTTGAGGGATCTTGAACTCGCCAAGTTGATTAATGGAGGACTTTCAAAACTACTCCTAAGGCTGCATGATCTTAGGATAGTGGGTGGGGGCATAGATGAGAGAAATGCAGACGAAGTAGCAGGTGAGGTTGGGGCAGCCATAGGAATTAGGCTGCCTACGGTAAGTAGGGTTAGGGAGGGGACAGCCGGGAACCCATATGCATCGATTCAATGTGATAACTACGGGTGTTTAACCTTTAATTCAAGTGAAGAGCCATGGGATTACTATTACCTGTAGAGTTAAGCACCTTAATTACTTCCCTTGAATAATTGAAGTATGGGTTAAAACTCACCCTGGAGCCCCGGCCGGGATTCGAACCCGGGACCTTCCGCTCACCCGTGGATTACCACTACGAGGCGGGCGCTCTACCGGGCTGAGCTACCGGGGCCTCCTTGCCTCATCCTCTTCACATTTTTATGCTTTTCTTAATACTCCTTAGGCGAGAATCCACAATCCGCCCATTCATGTGGGAATACGCATTAATAAAGTTAAAGTTATTATACAGGCACACGGTGGGGTTGATTGTGGTGAACCTTAACCTCCTAAACATGAGTGACGATGTGTTGAGGAATGCGTTAAGAAGTGGTAACTTAACCGTGGCCGTCTACGGAATGGGGTACGTGGGCACTGCCATTGCGGCTGTTTGGCTTAGGGCTGGGGCTAGGGTTATTGGCGTTGATGTTGATGTCGATAAGGTTAGGAGGTTTGAGGCGTGCGAATTCAAGTTGAGCGATAGGCAGGTGGAGGGTGAGTTGAAGAGGCTTAGGGATAGGATAAGGTACACCACTGATGGTGTGGAGGCTTCAAGGCTAAGTAACGTGAAGATAGTTACAGTGCCCATTTACCTAGGCAAAGATAAGAGACCGGTTTTCGACGCCTTCAAATCAGCCCTAGAGGGCATTGCCAGGGGGCTTAAGGCAGGTGACCTGGTCATAATAGAGTCCTCAGTTCCCCCCGGAACCACCATGGATGTTGCACTACCTATACTCGAGGGGGTTAGTGGACTTAGGGTTGAGAGGGACTTCGCGCTGGCATACTCGCCTGAACGAATATATGTAGGCAGGGCTATAGCAGATATCGAGGAGCGCTACCCCAAGGTGATTGGTGGTGTTGGGCCGGTTAGCAGTAGGGTGGCGGCTGCCCTATACGGCTCCATAGCCAAGAAGGGTGTCATGGTATTGTCTAACCCAACAGCCGCTGAGTTTGAGAAGCTCGCTGAGGGGGTTTACAGGGACGTTAACATAGCCCTAGCCAATGAACTAGCCCAATTAGCTAGGTTACTTGGGCTAGACTTCGATGAGGTCAGGGAGGCCGCCAATAGTCAACCATACTCAAATATACATAAGCCTGGACCTGGGGTTGGTGGGTCATGCATACCCGTCTACCCGTACTTCCTAATGTACGCCGCCGAGAGGGTGGGCTTTAACATGAGGCTTACCCAAACTGCCAGGGGGATAAATGAGTATGCCCCAGCGTACGTAGTTGAATTAGTTAAAACAGCCGCCAATGAACTTGGCGTGGCGAGGCCTAAGGTGGCTGTCCTGGGCTTAGCCTTCAGGGGTGATGTGGATGACACGAGGTTAAGCCCATCATATGACATAGTGAATTACATAAGGGGTAGCATGGATGTGGTTGTCCACGACCCATACGTAACCCACGATAAGACCCTTGAGGAGTGGGGGATTAGGTTAACCAACAGTATCGAGGAGGCGTTGAGGGAGGCTAGCGTTGTTGTCATAGCCACTGACCACAGTGAATACGGCAAGTTAACCTTGGGTAAGATCGCCGAGTTAACGGGCCTGGGCAGGGTTGCTGTTGTTGACGCAAGGCACATGATCAAGGATTGGAAAAGCCCACCCCCAGGTGTGATCTACCTGGCCGTTGGTAGGCCCCTAACCAGCGTTAAGTAGGCACTCAGTCTCCCTCCTGGCCATTAACCTAACCACCCTGTATTCCATCCTCTTAATCATGAGCATGATCATTGATATTAAGATGCCGAGCAACCCTGTGGTGTCAAGTTGAAATGCTATTATGCCCCATACGTAGTGGTTAACGTGGTTGACTATTAACTGCGATGCAACGTAGACTGTGACCACCGCACCCGGTATTATAAGTAGGCTCACCAGGAGGGCTAATATGAGCAGCGGGTTATACCTAACCATCAGTTTAATTATGTCCACGCCTATATTCACCCCATGCCTCCAGTTTAACTTGGATTTACCTATTCTCCTCTTGTACTCGATGGGAACCTCACCAACCTTACCCATGGACGCCACTTGAGATGCTACATCAACCTCAACGCTGAAACCCCTGGTGGTTGGTATAATGGCCCTCGCCATGCTAGTCCTGACAAGGTACATTCCCGTTAACACGTCAGATAGGTTTGTGCCAAACATTAGGTTGAAGATTGATGTTAAGATCCTGTTGCCGAACCTGTTCAACAAGGGTATGTTCTCCCTACCCTTAACCCTAGCACCAAGGACCTCATCAAGATCCTCGTTAAGTGCCTTCTCCAGTAGTTGACCTATGTACCTTGGGTCATAGGTCCCATCACCATCCATGACCACTGCGTACGGCTTCTTAACGAGCCTTAACCCATAGAAGACTGCATCAGCCTTTCCATCACCAGGCTGCTCAACAACAAAAACCCCATGCCTCCTCGCAACGTTAACCGTCCCATCAGTCGAGTGCCCATCCACAACTATTATGTCGCTGAACCCCAGATCCTTTAATGCCTTAAGCGTATAATCAAGTCCAGCCTCCTCATTCTTAACAGGAATAATCACTGTAACGCAATTGGGCGCATTATCACTCATATTCACCTGTTCAGTAATTGCCCAGAATTTATAAGGATTAATCCTTAATAGGTCTTAACGTCAATGCTGGTTAACCTGGCGGCCCTTTCAATTAGGTAATCTGCAACCTTAAGCTTAACCCTCTTCACTGCGTCATCCCTCTTAATTGGGACGCTTGGGTTAAACCCCCTAACCACAATGCGCCTTGAACCCATGTAGGCCGCTAGGTAAACTGCCCTATCCCCATCAGTAAAGCCAGGTATTAGTACTGAGCAACCCACTGGCCAAACCTGTACGCTTGGTATTAATCTATTCATTAAACCAGCGTATTTAACGTATGTACCCACGTTGTCGCCGTGCGCATGCCCAATCACAATCCCCCTGAACCCAATTAGGCTATCTGGGTCATAATCGAAGTCAGTCACGACCAAGTCAGGCACTACACCATCATTAATCAGCCTACGTAACGTGAACCCCTCAACGGCTATGACAAGTCCCCTTGGGTCGGGTTCACCGGAGTAGGGGGGCATGTATATCGTCACCGTATCCCAGTCCAGCGACCAAAGTTCACTTGGGTCAACGTTGCAGTAGCTACTGGCTACTTTAGCCGCGTAAAAGTCATCGTTGAAGTTCAGCCCCAGTCCACTTAATGCATTAGTGTATATTGCCCTAGTCATCATGGCCTCCAGCGGATCGAACACAATAGCCTTCCTCATTTACCACTGAACCTTGTGGAATGGTTTATAAAAGGTTCGCCGATATCGCCACTCTGTGTCGATTACAGGAGCTGAGTATGACCTTAAGTACGCCTACAGGGCCATGGCCATATTAGCTTCGCTGGCGGTTATCGTAATGTACATAGAAGGCATGTTAATACCATCATTAACGGAGATAGAGAGGGAGTTTGGGGTTACCTCAAGCCAGGTCAGTTGGGTTTTATCATCATACCTACTCTCCGGCACGGTACTACTACCCATAGTGGGGAAGCTTGGCGACATCTACGGTAAGAAGAGAGTGTTGTCAATAGTGGTGATTATCTATACAATAGCGGTGACGCTAACAAGCACGTCACCAAGCTTCACCTACCTAATAGTATTCAGGAGTATTCAAGGGATTGGGGTAACGATGTTCGCCCTAGCCTTCAGCCTCATTAGGGAGGAGTTCCCAAGGGAGCTAATACCCAGGGCGCAGGGGCTGGTTAGCGCCGCCTTCGGTATTGGGGCAGCGGTGGCCCTGCCGCTGGGCGCATACATAAGCCAGTACTTCGGTTGGAGGACCACTTACCACACGGCAATACCCTTCGTCGTGTTGATAGCATACCTAATCCTAACCAGGATAAGGGAGTCCAGGTATAGGAACCCAGGCGCCAAGGTTGACCTACCGGGCGCCACGGTCCTCGGCATTAGCCTAGGCCTACTGGTCTATGGGTTAACCGAGGCACCGGTATGGGGCTGGACCAGCTTCAACACTATATTAACCTTCCTAGTTGCCCTACTATTCCTTGGAATCTTCATAGAGGTGGAGAGGGGGAGGGATCAACCACTCATTAACCTAACCCTGCTGGCCAGGAGAAACGTGTTGATAGCCAACCTAGCGGCCCTAGTGGCTGGGTTTGGGTTATTTCTATTTGAGCAGAGCCTAATAATACTGCTTGAGGAGCCTAAGCCAGTGGGCTTCAACCTATCCATATTCGACACCGGGCTCTACACAATACCAATGGCCGTGGCTCAGTTGATAACTGCCCCAGTGGCCGGGGCCCTTATAACGAGGGTTGGGGCTAAGAGGGTCCTAATGACTGGGGCTGGCATAGCTGCACTATTCAGCCTGACGACAGCCTTAGTTGCCCCACTGGGTCTACCGGCACTGATAACAGCAACCACATTGGCCATGGTTGGCGTGGCCGCCATGAACGTATCGCTAATAAATATCCTCGTGTTCTCGGTTGAGCCTCAGGTAATGGGCGTGTCAACAGCCATGAACTCAGTCTTCAGGAACCTAGGTGGTACATTAGGCCCAGCTGTAGCCGGGTCACTTGAATCAACCTTCACATCGCTAGTCTTAATGGGGATATTACCTGGTGGTAAGGTTCCATTGCTAATGTCAGTGCCATCACTCTTCGCCTTCCAGCTGGGCGCCGTGATATCGGCATTAATGGTGGTATTGATTGGCATCTTAGCCAACTTCTCCATTGAGGTGATAACGTGGAATAGAGTACAGGCCACACCACACATTAACCAGCCCCAAGGCACAGGCCCTTAGCCGGCTAAATGCATAAAGCGTTTAAACTCAAGTAAAATGAACGTTTTAATGCCATACGGGTACGAGGATTGGCCAAGGTTGTCGCTGGAGTCCCTTAGGCTTGGCAGGGGGCTTAATGTAAGGTCCTTCAAGGTGGGGTCAATAAGCTACGACTTCAACCCAACCGGCATCATGATTACCGGTATGGGTGGGTCTGGGATTGTGGGTGATGTTGTGAGGGACTCACTCCAAGGTATGAATGTAATCGTCCACAAGGACTTCAACATACCCCCATGGGTTAGCCGGGACTCTCTGGTGGTTGCGGTTAGTTACTCTGGGGAAACCCTAGAGACAATATGCGGTGCATTGGAGGCTTTGAGGAGGGGGATACCGGTTATAGGCATTACAACAGGGGGTAGGCTTGCCCATGAACTTGAGGCTAAGGGTGCCCCCGTGGTTAAGGTGCCTAAGTCAATAGCCCCCAGGTTTGGCTTACCGAACCTACTCTACGCTGTCCTAGGGGTCCTAAGCCACTATGTCACCATACCCGACGTGAATGAGAGCATTGAGATTCAGGGTGAGGTGCTTAAGAGTCAGTTACCAATCAAGTTGGCCAACTTCATTAAGGGGTATGTACCGATGATATTCGCGCCCATTGGGCTTCAGGCGGTGGCCTACAGGTTTAAGAACGATTTAAACGAGAATGCCAAGACACCGGCCGTGGTTGCTATAGTACCTGAGGCTGACCACAACGACATAGTCGCCATTATGCTTAAGCACCCAGTCAGGTACATCATAATCAAGGGTAGGACAGACGACATACACGACTACCTGATGAATGCCGTGGAGGAGGTTGTGAGGAACTACTCCAGTGATGTTGAGGTTGTTGAGCTTAAAGGCTCCAGTAGGCTAACCCAGGAGGTTTACGGTTCAATGCTACTTGGCCTAGTTAGCCTCAAACTGGCTGAGCTCTACGGTATAGACCCCGTTAGGACAGATCCGATAAACACGCTTAAGGATAGGATAAGGAACCTCAGTTGCCCAGGTTAAACCAGTTTAACTACCAGTAACGCACCAGTGAAGGCTATCAGCATGGTGGCAACGTAACCTATTAAAACTAGCCTCAGGTACTGCGTGTTAAGCATTCTCATACCCCTGGCCATGGATACCCCAAGTAGTGAACCAATGGTGCACAGGGTGAGGGATATTGGTATTGCGAATATTGTACTTAACTCTAGTGCGGCGAAGGACAGCAGTTGAATCACTCCGCCTGATACAGGTGGAGGTATGTATATGCCTCTGCTGAATTGGCCAAGGGTCCTCCTACCCGTTGCAACTACGCCTAGTGTTGAGGCGAAGACCATGCCGATTAACCCAACCCTGCTGAAGCCAAGCATACTCCACATTAAACCAAGGTTATTGGCGCCAAAGGAGTAGCCCACTAGGAAAACGGTGAGTATAACCATGAACCTGAAGATTGATAACCTCTTAATCGGGTTAGACGACGTGGAGGTCTTGGCTAGGATCGGGTATGTGAAGTATGCTATTAGGGCAAGCAGAAGCGGCGTCACGAACCATGACGCTAAAACCACGGGGAAGTTAAGCGGCAGTGAACCATCCATGTAAAGTACTAGGGCTGACCAGGACATGTAGAGTGAGTTCGTTATTGACATGGGTACTTTACTCACCTCACCAATTATGAATATCAACACCCCTATGGCTGAGAGTACCAAGAGTTCACTGGGGCCTACACCATAACCCTTCATCTCAGTTCCCTGAAGTAGTAGGCCTGTTAAGTAACCGGCTAGGGCAATCATCATGGCTAACCCAGGTTTAAGAAGCCTACTGCCAACTGCCATACCAGCAACTAGGGATAGGTTATTGGATGAGACTAGATACGCCAGCGTCAACATCAATACCAGAGCCACGTCACCAATAATCATTACCTAGGCACCCAGGCTCATGAGTATTGTGGACGTTAAGTAGGCGGCGTCCTTGGTTATATCTATTACGTCATCTAGTGTGAAAACTATGTGTAGTAGGCTCATGAACTCAACGTATGTGATCTCCTTAGCCAACTCATACAGCTTATCGATTAACCTATCCTTAGCTTCATCGACCTCATCCTCAAGTTTACTGATGACTAACACATGGCTCCTGACCTTACCCCAATCATCACCCCTGGCTATAGCTGATGCTAACTCAATGAACTCCTCCACGCCCCTCTTATCAACCATTATTAACTCGATCACGTCCTCAGCTAGGACCTTCTTAACCTCAGGACTTGCACACGTGCTCATGGCCCTCCTTATCTCCCTGGAGAGTATGTGAACCTTATCCAGTATGTCATCAACCTTACCTATGAGTATCTCAACATCACCCATTATGGGTGTTGCAATTGCGCCGGTGGAAACCTCCTGGGACAAAACCCTACTTATCTCATCACCCTGATTCTCAATAACCCCAACCTCAACCTCGGCCTCCTTAATCCTAACTAAGTCACCACTCCTTAAGGCATCCTCAATTATGTTAAGTGACTTTAAGGTTAACCTGGCGTGCTCACTAAGGCCATTAAACAACTCCAACTCGCCCTTAACGAACGGGTTCAATAACCTCGAAAAAATACCACGGGGCACAGCGTAAAGTTAGGGTAAGGTGGTTAAAAACCTTAACGGCTCGATGAGTAGTTATGGTTAATAATTATGCCCATCATTGAGGGAAAGTACCACGGCTAGTATTCCGCAGTAAGGCTTACCGCAAGTTCCTTACTCACGATTTATATGAGGATACAGGCTTAATCATCAATAAATGCATCATGATAATTCCTATCGCCATTAACCATGGAAAAATTTTAAAGCAAACACGCCTAAAGGTGAGCCGGGGCCCGTAGTCTAGCTTGGTAGGATGCCCGCCTCACGATACCTAGGCTGAACGCCTAGGCATTGGATCGCGGGAGATCCCGGGTTCAAGTCCCGGCGGGCCCACCAGGCTAATAATCCTTAACGTCACATTGATTGCTAAAAACGGTTTAGGTAATTTGCCGCAACCTTAGAGGCAGCAAATTTCATAGTGTTAACTTAACACCTGGTAATTATTAGGGCCTGTGCTCAATTCAACGCTTGCAGGTCCAATGGGTTCGACACTTACGTTAACAGCGTATTCACCTGTACTAGCCCCAAAGGTGTAGGCAACTGGGTATGGGGCCCATGACGTACCGTTCCAGTAGTATAAGGCCAGTTGGGCGCTTAGGCTCCTAAACATTACGCCACCACTGTTTCCTGGTCCACCAACTACTAGTTCAGTGTCCATGGGCATGTAGTATGGACCTGGGTTAAGGCTTGTGATTAAGTATGCCGTGGCGTTGGGTATTGGTATAACCTGGTGCGCCACCCAATGCACCACCGGGTTCAACCTAACGTTACCTAGCCTAAATAATGCGTAACCATAGTTGACCAGTACCCCATACTTCGTGGTGTTAACCGTGATTATTAACATGCCTGACATTGGGGTTTTAAAGCACCCCGAAACACACACCCCGTTCTCATACATTAGGCTTTGCGATGAACCAATGTAGTTGGTTACATCCATCTCAGCCTGAAACCAGTACTGCCCACTGGAAACAAGCAAAGCATCCTGGACCCAGTGAACCACTACACCGCCACTGTACTTAACCACCAGGTAAGCGTTTAACTGAAGTGAGAAACCCAGTGTCTGTGTCCCAGTTGACCACTCAACATTGGCGTTGGTTATGTTGAAAATGCCCATTACCGCGTCTGTGGTTAAGTTACCGTAGCTGGGACCATAATAGGCGGCAACACCCATGGCCATGTATTTAAAAACCCTTAGTGTGACGTTAACCGAACCACAGAAGGCAACCTCATAGTCGCCCTGCGGTAGGGCCACCACGAACACGCCTGGTGAATCGTCAAACCAAGTGTAGTTAACCGGGGGCATTGAGGAAACTCCCCACTCCTTAAACTGCGCCTTACTCAGCAGGTAAACTGGGGTTTCTCTGGGCACACTAATGAATATGTATGAACCGTTGCTTAACGTTACGTTTACTAGGTTCCACACGCGGCATGTAACCTCTAGCTTAGGTGACGTGGTATTAATCATCGTCGTGGTGCTGGTGGCATTAATGGCTTGGCTTATACTAGGCAATTGCCTCAATGCATGCATGAATACGTCTAACCCCACCAATGCCGCAAGGATTAATACCAGTACTGAACTGATATGATGAGGCCTGAGCGCCTCATGAGCCTGAGAAAGACCATGGGGTAATAAGGTTTTTCCCAATGACTAATAACCGGGTTCGGTTATTCAGGGCAGGTCAGTCTCTTCACTGATCAGTACTGCAATGCCTCATCAACAGTAGGCTTCACTGCGTTTAGTTCAAAAACGTAACTCAACATTATCTAAGGTGGTTCCCTTTTACCCTTGGAGCCGCAATTCCTTAGGAGGACTCATGCGCTGGCAAGGAGGTAATACAAGACTTAACCTAAGCAGAGAAGAACCATTAAGCTGGGGAACAACCTATTGATTGAGGTATTCGCTTATGGCATTGGCTAACCTCCTGACTCCATCATATATCTGGTCGATGGTTGGGTAGGTGAAGTTTAGCCTCATGTTGTTGTGCACATCCTCATCTGGGTAGAAGGACTTACCTGGTACGTAGGCTACCTTATACTTCCTTATGGCTAAGGCAAGCATATCCTCAGTCCTTATGCCACTGGGCACGGTTACCCATATGAACATGCCTCCGCTAGGTCTTGTCCATGAAACACCCCTGGGCATGTACCTTGATAATGCATCCAGCATTGCATCCCTCTTAACCTTATAAGTCTCCCTAATGACCGATATGTACTTGTCCACAATCCCTCTCCTCAATAGTTCATACGCTATGTACTGGCTTAGCGTTGGCGTGTGTAGGTCTATGGCCTGCTTGGCTATGGCCAACCAATTAACCACCTCCTGATCAGCAACAACCCAACCAAGCCTAATACCTGGCGCAATTATCTTACTGAACGTCGACATGTAGACAACCCTACCCTCCCTATCCAATGCCTTTAGGGGGGTTGTGTCCACTGGTTCAAATGTGAAGTAACTGTAGGGGTTATCCTCAATAACCATTAGGTCGTACCTACTAGCTAATTCAAGCAGAGCCTTCCTCCTATCTAGGCTCATGGTTATGCCTGTTGGGTTTTGGCATACCGGAATGGTGTAGAGGAACTTAACCCTAGCCCCCTCGCTCTTAAGCCTCTTAACAGTGTCCTCAAGTTTATCAATCACTAACCCATCATTATCCATATCAACCCCGATTATCCTGGCCCTATAGACCCTGAAGGCTTGCAGTGCAGCTAGGTATGTTGGCTTTTCCGTTATTATGACGTCACCGGGATCTATGAAAACCCTCGCCACCAGCTCTATGGCCTCCTGGCTACCAACCGTTGGGAGTATTTGTGTTGAATCAGCCCTAATGCCGTACCTTGCCATGAACTTTACGAGCTCATCCTTGAGCTCATCAACCCCCTCGGTCTTGCCGTATTGAAGGGCCTTTAAGCCATAATTACTAATGACGTACTTGGCTACATCAGAATATTCACCCAGCGGTAATTGGGATAGGTCAGGTAAGCCACCACCAAAGGATATTACATCTGCCGTGACCCACTTAAGCAGTTCCCTTATATCACTGGCCTTCATGTAATTGGCCCTTTCCGAGAGTAAGCCATCAATATTCATTGGGTTAACATACCTAAGCCGGCTGTATAAGCATTTCCTACATGCTTAAAAAGGCGGCTTAGGTGATCTTACAGCAATGATTGTCAGGATTACTAGGTCTAAGGCCCTTGGGCTGGTTGAGGCACCTAGATCAAAGAGTTGGGCCATTAGGCTCATATTACTGTCGACAATAAGTAATGGTGAATCCACAATATGCGGCTTACCCCAATCTGACGATGTGGAGGCTGCTATTAGAATGGCAAAGGTCCTGGGGGCTGAGGTTAAGCAAAGTGGAGAATGTATTGTGGTTACGCCAAACTCAAAACCATGCGGTGGATACGTTGATATTGGTGGTTCAGGGACAACTCTAAGGATTGGCACAGCCCTGGCTGCAACCTGCAGGGGTTCAATCACCATTGATGGTGATGAGACACTTAGGGGTAGGCCAATACGGGAGTTGCTTGAATCACTGGAGGAACTGGGGGCACGCGTCTCAGGGTATTCACTGCCAGTTACCGTCACTGGGCCAATTAAGGGCGGCTTCGTCGAGGTTAGGGGTGATTTAACCAGCCAATACATCTCAGGGTTAATGCTAACTGGCCTGGTTGTCGGCTTAACGATACGGGTGATTGGTGAGCCAGTGTCCAGGCAGTACATTGACTTAACCAGGAGGGTTATTGAAGAATCCGGTTGCAGCATCCACGCCACCGGTGACGCAATAACCATTAATCAATGTACCCCAAGGCTAGGTACCCTTAATGTCCCAGGGGATTACGCCCTCTCAGGCTTCTACGCCGCATTAGCCTTAACCACAGGGGGTAGTGTCACCGTGACTGGGTTACCTGAACCCATGGGCCATGGTGATGATTCTGTGGTTAACCTGTTTAGAGAGATGGGGGCTGTAAGTACATTCAGCAACGGCAATTGGACCATTGAGGGTGAAGGTGGGTTGAGTGGGGTGTCGGTTAACCTTAGGGACTCACCAGACCTAGCCCCAGTTATGGCGTCGGTTGCCCCATTTGCAGTTGGGGAAACTGTGATAACTGGTGTTAGGCACTTGGCCTTTAAGGAGAGCAATAGGTTAGTGACCATGTCAAGCACCCTAAGGGCCTTTGGTGTGCATGTGCAGTACAGCGAGGATGAAATAAGGATACTAAATTCTAGAACTCATGGCGCACTCATTAAGTGTCCAAATGACCATAGGATAGCCATGATGAGTGGGGTTATTGGTGCTGGTTCAGAGGGTGAAACCACCATTGTTGATGCTGAGTGCGTTGGCAAGAGTAATAGGTGGTTTTGGAGGGACTTAAGGAAACTGGGGATTAGTTTACAGGAGGATTAAGCCAACCACTAGTAAGGCCAATATCCCACCTTGCATATTGAGGTTTAGCACTTACGGTAAGGTTTAAGATCAGTCCTTCGGATCATAATGTAATTAGGTTGATTTCCGGTGGTTAATGAGGTAACGAAGCCGTGGGTGGATGAGAAGAGGTATCAGGAGGATAGGTTCATGGAGGCGCTTTACGAGGCTGAGTTAGCCGAGAGGTTCATGAAAGATGGCTTTTTAAGGAATGCAGCAGGTAAGGCTTACCAAGCCTTGAAGGCGTATGTAGCAGGCCTATCCGTGGACTATAGGGACTTGCTTTCACAGTACTTCCCTGGGAGGAGGAAGATTACACCAACGAAGACTGTGGAGAGGGTTGACTGGGTAATAGCCGTCATGCCTTCAGGTAGGTTAAGGGAAGTTGCTGCAATAATTGGGGATAGAGATCTCAGGTTAGTCGCTGAGGTAGCTATAAATCTACATGAGTTTCAGTATAACGGCTTCGATAGGGATGTGGAGGTTTCACGGTATAGTAGGGAGGAATTCGTTAGGAGGGATATTTCGCTAGTCGTCGATTTCATTAGGGGTAGGCTCTCGCACATGAAGAAGTAGGGGGTGGGAACTTTAAACGTGGCATTATGGTCACTTAACAATAAGCACAGGCTTGTTTGAGTGCCTAGCTACCTTCTCTGACACTGAACCCAGTAGGAACCTTGCTAAGCCCCTTAAACCCCTTGAACCAACCACTATAAGGTCCACGTTAAGCTTCTCCGCGTTTTCAAGTATCTTATCAGCCGCATTGCCCCTAGCCAATATAGTCTCGGCGTTAACACCCATGCCGGCAGCCTTGGCCTTAGCCTTACTTAGTATCTCATTACCCACCTTAACCATGTCATCTATTATACTAACCATTATGGGCATGGTTGAGGTAGCCATGGCAACCTTATCCTCCTCAACGACGTGTATTATGTATAGGCTTGAATTGAAGACCTTAGCTAACCCTATGGCCACGTCAATGGCCTTATCCGAGTATTGGGATCCATCGGTGGCTACGAGTATTTTGCTGAACATAATTTTAAAAATAAACCCCGTATTAATAAGCACTAACCCATGTGCCTGGTTGACAGGATAGATGCAGAGACCCATGCGCACGCCACTGAGGATTACGATAAGGTTATGTCAACATTAATTAACCTACTTGGCCTAGGGGTGGCTAAGCTGATTGAGACTAGTTCGCTCAGGGGGCATTACAATAACCCAATTAAGGTCTTTAGGGTTGAGTTGAGACTTAAGGGTTGCGGTAACGATGATGTGGTTAGGGGTATTGCCGCTAGGCTTTCCGATGAGGATAAGAGACTGATTGAACTTTCCCTAGATTCAAGGGTTAGTGGGAATAAGCTTTACCTCAGGTTCGATAAACAAAGACTCTACCTAAACGAACTAATGCTGAGCAGCGGTGACGATGTCGTCAAGGTTATCATCCACCTTAACCCAGTTAAGTTAAGGGGGAGCTCAATAATTGGTGTCCTTAGGGAGATGGGGTTGATCACTGGTTAGCCTCATCAATGGGTATCCTCACGGGTGACTTGCTAATGTCCCATGCCGCTGAGGCTAGTTTGCGTATGAACTCAGCGCTGTGTTCACCCAATTGACCCAGCTTAGCCTTATACCTACTTAGCACTAGGTTGAAGGCGAATAGGCTTATGCGCCTTATTATTAACTTGGCCACTATGTTCTCCATGTTACCCACTATAAGCTCCACGGACCTCACAGCCTCCTCCATGGACTTAATCAATGCCTTAAGTATTAACTCCCTCCTTAATGGATCCTCAATCATCTTATCAAGGACTGTGAAGTCCCTCTTCCTAAGCGCACCCATGGGTATGAAGGGTAGTGGGAATGTCAATATCCTATACTTCCTCAACCTATCCAGTAACTCAAGGCTGGCTGCAACATCCTCATCCCTCTCACCAGGTAGGTTAAGTATCATTGTCCCTACCACAACCCACCTATTGTCATTTAGTATACCCACGGCCTGCTCAACAATGTCGGGGTACTGCCTCGGTGTGAAGGGCTTCGCCTTACCTGCCATCAACATGTTTAGTAGCCTAGGGGACCCGGTCTCAATACCCATTTCTATGAAACTCCAGTCACCACCCTCATTCATGTACTCACCAACGAACTTAACAAGCTCAGGGGCCTGGACAACCACGGCAGCTGTCGTGAAGTCTGTGTGGAGCCTGTAATCCTCACCGTAGCGTTTAATCAATTTATAAGCCTTAACCACAAGCTCCTTAACCTTATCGGGGTTTGGGTCAATACCCTTAGCCCCATACCTGAAGAACTCCTCACTGTGCAGTGTTATGCTTTTGAACCCACCCTTCTCAATGTTAGTTATAATCTCCTTATCTATATGCCCCTCGAAGGGGAATGATGAAATCATGCCACTTAGCGTTGGCGTGCAGAATGCGCAACCCCTGCCACAACCCCTGGTAACCTCAACTATGCCCCCTATTGACGGTGTCACTATGGTAGGTACCTCCTCCACTGAGGGTGGCTTACTGTTAACAACCCTACCCCTAACATCCTCACCCTTAAGTATCCTCTCAAAGAGCACGGGACCGTAATTCTCGAAGCTGCCCTCGTAAACCACGTCCACCCCCAGCTTCTGCCAAGCCCCGGTGTCCACAAGCTGCCATGTTGCTGGCCCACCCACAACAACCTTTATGTGATCCTTATGCGCCTTTATGGCAGGGTGCTCAACAACCTCCATGAAAGACCTGGCAATATACGGTAATCCCCTGTACGGTAGATCAGCCAGCTTTAGAACCCAGTATAATATACCTGAACCGTAGCTGAGACCTAGGGCATCCATGGTGTATATCCCAACTATCCTAGTCCTTGGGCCAATAACCCTATCAAGCTTATATGGACTTGCTATCACGACGTCACTCCTGCTGAATCCGTAATGCAGTAGAGTAGCCTCAACCTTAGCCAAACCATAGGGAGCCCTCTTAACCCTACCCTCCCTATCGCTGGACACCCTAAAGAACATGTGGGCTATTCTCCTTCTAAAGTAGTTCTCAGGTATGGCGCTTGCGAAGCCAACCACCGATGCGCCGAAGGTATCACTCGCCGTGGCTATTTCGCTCGTTAGGACTATTGGATAACCATCATTATGCCTAAACATTACGCCAAACATACTCATCCAGTTTAAAAATCCTTTCGGCCTACTCAAATGGATTGATTATAATAATTGACGAATATATTACCGTTAAATGCCGAAAGATGCAGCGTGAGTGAAAAGTTTATAAAATAGGTGAAGGCTGCTCGCCACATGTCGGAGGAGGGATGGCAACTACCTGAGGATTGGGAATACTCAGGTGGTGTACCTGAAAGAATACTAAAGCTTAAGGTGAAGTGCCCATACTGCGGCCACACGTTTGACCTTGAGCTGGCTGAGTCGTGGTACAGCATGGGTATGTCGGTGGCGTGCCCTAAGTGCGGCAAGGAGTTCCCAGTCAATGAGCATAGTGAAGTACTTGGTGAAGTTAAGCCGAAGAAGCAGAAGGCGTAAGAGTTTAAACTTAATGATTGCAGCTGCTTTAAATAAGGTTAACTGGGCACGACGAACCTGTAAACCTCAATCTCATCCGCCGTCTGGGACTTCCTAATTATCTTAATTATGTTACCTGGCTTAGCCCCCAGACTCCTAACTAATGGATCTGTGCTCCTAATCCAGGGTAATTGCCAAGGTGCTGCGTTAAGCCTCTTTAACAATTCCCTTGCCTCATCCTTAGACAGCACAACTGCCTTAGGCATCAACTCATGGTTAACTACCCTTTCTAAAACCTCCTCAGCCTTAGTCTTACGCTTACCCTTACCCGTGCTCCCCCTGGGCATGGTTACTCAACCTTGATCTTAGTTCCCTTATTCCCCCTATTCCTCTTGGGTAGTTCAATGGTTAATACACCGTTCTTATACATCGCCTTAGCCTTGCCTGAATCAACCTCGGCTGGTAGCGTTAACTCCTTCCTATAACTTCTATCACTCCCCTTAGCCTCAACGATTAGGGTCTTTCCATCTGGTTCAATGTTTATATTTATATCGTCCTTATCCACCCCAGGCATGTCCATTATAACCTTAATGACGTCGCCCTCATCGTAAACGTCAGTTAACGGCTCAGTATCCTCACTGACAAGAGGCCTACCCCAGGGTTTAACATTACCAAATTCCCTAATCTTAGGCTTACCGTCAGGCCCCATTGTTATTTCAAAGCCATAGTAGTAAACATTGCTCTTACCCCTCCTACTGCCCCTTGACTGCTCCTCGCTGAATGGCTTAAAAGCCTCCTCGAATTCCTTCTCCACCTCCCTCTCAAACTCCTCGACAAACTTCCTCCACTTCTTAAACCACTCATCAAAGTCCTCGAACCAGGACATAGCAACTTTATTAGGCTTAGGGCTTTAAAAACCTATGTTCTTCATTCCCCTCGCCAATACACTAAACCTGTAAAATAATCTGCTTAAGGGGCAATACTATTAAGATTAATCAGGCCACTGGCCTTGCCAGTATTAAGTACCCCCACTGCCTATCAACATACTCAACGTACGGCCCCTCCTCACCATCCTTAAACACTGCAAAGACTGATGGACCATTACCACTGACCCCAGCCGCTAGGGCGCCGTTACTTAACGCCTCCCCTATCGCCTTCAATTGCCCATCATAGCCAAGGGCCTTAGCAACCATAATACCGTTAACCGTGGCTGCATGCCAAATCTCCCCGTTGAGGGCCCAGTGGAATAGGTCTATGTAGATGCTAGCTAGTCTCCTAAGCTCATTAACGTTGATTGGCCTCTTCCTCTCCTTAAAGCCTGTCACCACCACTGTCACGTCGCCCGGTGGCTTAAGGTGCCTAACCACCTTCATAAGCCTGTTATCAGTAAGCACTATACCCCTTAACAGTGAAGCCGAGGCATCGTCAAAGGCCCCTGTTATAGAGGATCCATGTGCTCTGGTCGCCTCAGCCGCTATCCTAGCTGCATCAACCTCACTTAACCCAACACCGCTAAGCATGGCTAGTGCGTAAACTATACCCGCCGCAACGGCGCTATTACTCTTAAGGCCACTGGACACTGGTACACTACTATTGACCCTAGCACAGTATTCACCATTAACGTTGAGTCTCCTGGATGCATAGTTGAGTATGAATGAAGTGAACTCATCCATTACACACCTGCCATTAGTCAACTCAACCCTAACAGGTAGGTTAATTGCCATTACACCACCCCTCAGGGCTGGGATAGCATTGATTATTGAGACTCCGCCATATGTCACGTACTCCACGGTTTGTAACTAGGCTAAGGGTTCATTTAAAAGGTTGCCACTGAAGCCAGACTTGATGAAGATCAGCGAGGGTAAGAATTACGTAGAGTTCACAGTGGAGAGGATTGAGGATTTGTTCATACTTTACCTAGTTATTAAGCCAAACGACCTGGTTTACTCATGGACAGTTAGGGATGTTAGGGGGAGGGGTGGTGAGAGACTTGGTAGGGAGAAGGTTTACCTGGGGGTTAGGGTTAAGAGCCTTGAGTTTCACGAACCCAGGGGTGTGTTGAGGATTAGGGGTGTTATTGAGGATTACCCAAACTGGCTTGAGGGTGCTGGGGGGAGTTACCACAGCCTTGATGTTGGGATTGGATCCACGGTTAAGGTCATGAGGAGTGTGAATAGGGGCTACGTGGAGCAGTTGATTGATGCATTAGGCTCCAGCGTCAGGTTACTCATAGTATCCATGTCCATTGAAGAGACCACAGTGGCATTGGCAAGTAGACTTGGGGTCAGCATAATAGCCACCATCAATAATAACTATATTCAAGATAAGGAGTCTGGGGGTTCCCTACTTAACCAAAGGTACATTGACGATGTGTTTAAGTCCATTAGGCAATTGGCTGAACTACATAAACCCAATGCAATAGTCCTGGCGGCCCAGAGTATGCTCATCAACAGCATACCAAATCCTGATGTTAGAGGGATACCCGTTGAGAGGGTTACCGTATCCGAAGGTGGCTTAGTTGGGGTTTATGAGGTTGAGAGGAGGGGGTACTTGGATAAACTCGGCTTGAGACTAGGTTACGAGACCGTTAACAAGATAATGGAGGAGTTGGGTAGGGGCAATGGCCTAGTGGCCCTGGGGGATGAGGTTCATGAGGCCTTAAACATGGGGGCCGCTGAATCAGTAGTCATGCTAAGCAGGCTCCTGATGGAGAAGGCTGAGGAGGCTAGGGAAATCGTTGACATGTGCATGAGAACTAGGGCTAGGTTGATAATAGTCCCTGAGGACAGTGAGGCGGGTAAGGTGCTTAATGGCTTAGGTGGATTGGCAGCGTTACTTAGGTATAGGATTAATTAACAGTCCTCACCTCTTCGTTAAGTGAATACTGGATAAGCTATATAAGCTAATAGCTTAGGCCTAACATAGGGCGGTTGCTAGTGGTCTCAGTCAGTTATGACAAACTTAGGAGGGTTGCCTCAAGCCACCCAGCCTATAGGCTTATCGAGGAGGGTGATAGGGTTGAGGTGTTGTTTTACCCACCCACCGAGGACTCAGCATCATCAACCTCGGATTTTGAGAGGGATTATAGTGAAACCGTGGTTAGGATCATTGGCGTGAGGAGGGGTGACGTGGTTGAGTTCACGGAGGCCTTCGTGGAGAGGGGTAATGAGAGGAGGAGGTTAAGCCTAGATGAACTTGAACTCTGGGTTAATGAAATAGAGTGGTTGGCTTAAATTTTCGGGTTAAGTTGTTTTAAATTCTAGCCAAAGGCCTTAAGGAGCCTTGTTAAGTAGTCCCAGTAACCGTCCACCTCAGCCTCCATGGCCTTGATCTCCTCCTCCTTCAGGTGAGCGAACCTACCCTGTGGCTTCAGGTAGTTTATCAGCGGCTTCCTCTTAGACTTGTCCACATGCATGTTGCTCGGTGGGTTAAGCCTAAACTTACCGTGATCCCACTCGAAAAGCGGGAATACCCCAGTCTCCACGGCTAACCTAGCTATCTCAACAGTCTTACTGTCATCAATCCTCCAGCCAGGTGGGCATGGTGCAAACACGTGCAGGAAAGCCGGCCCCTCGTTTAATGCATCGAGGGCCTTCCTAACCTTATTCATCAAATCTATTGGATAGGCTATGCTTGCCGTGGCTGCGTAGGGTATGTGGTGGGCTATGACTATGCTCATTATGTCCTTCTTACTCTGAACCTTACCCCTAACCCTACTGCCCACTGGTGATGTGGTTGTCCAAGCGAAGCGTGGCGTGCCCCCTGAACGTTGGATGCCGGTGTTCATGTACGCCTCGTTGTCGTATAGCACGTATAAGACCCCATGCCCCCTCTCCAGCATACCGCTCAACGCCTGCATACCAATGTCGTAGGTGCCGCCATCACCTGCCAGGGCTATGACCTTAGCCTTGGCGTTGGCTATACCCTTCCTGTTAAGTGCCTTAATAGCAGCCTCAATACCCGACGCCACCGCTGCAGCATTCTCAAAGGCCACGTGAATGTACGGCACACCCCAAGCGGTGTAGGGGTATTGGGTTGAGGTTACTTCAATGCACCCAGTGGCGTTAACCACTATTACGTCAGGCCCAGCGGCCTTGAGTATATGCCTAACGGCCAGTGATGGGCCACAGCCGGCGCAGGTCAATTGACCTGGCCCGAAATACTCCTCCTTGGGTATATCCCAAATGGTCCTTATACCAATCTTAATCTGCCCACTGGCCATACCCATCACCTCAACCCCATGTATAATGATTCACGGGGCACATTCCCCGTGCTGGCTATGTCCCTAAGCTTATAATATAATTCATAGAAGTCCCTTATATACATGGTGCGCTGTGATATGCCGTGTATAACTGAGATTACGGGCTTATCCACGCCATACTCCCTAAGCGCAATGTAAACGTCCTTAAAGACAGGCCCCTCCACCGGTGAGCCAGGGGCAATTGCCCTATCCACCACCGCCACTGCCTTAGCGTCGGCCAGTCTCTTAACTAAGTCGTTGGATGGGAATGGCCTAAACAGCCTGATCCTAAGCACACCAGCCCTAAGGCCCCTACCCCTAGCCTCCTTAGCAGCCTCAAGAGCATTCCAAGTGGCCGCGCCACCGTAGGTGACGAGGATGTAGTCGGCATCGTCAAGCATGAAGCCCTCAACTGCGCCGTAAGCTCTACCAAACCTCCTGTTAAACTCAGAATCAACCTCATCAATAACGCTTCTGGAAGCCTTAAGGGCATTAATGGCCTGGTACTTAATCTCGTAGTACCAGTCGGGGGTTGCTAGGGCACCCATGGTTACCGGCCTCTCAGGGTTGAGAAGCGGCCTAGTGTTATGCCTCCTAGGCGTGAATTCACGGACAGCCTTAGCATCGTAAACTTCAACAGGCTCCGTTGTGTGGCTCATTAGGAACCCGTCGTAGGAGACTATAACGGGCAGGAGTACCCTTGGGTCCTCAGCCACCCTGAAGGCCTCAATAACCGTATCGTAGGCCTCCTGCGCCGTGGAGGCTATGTAGATTACCCAACCCGTGTCCCTGACATTCATCAAGTCCTGGTAATCACCATGTATGCTTATTGGCGCCGACAATGCCCTACCCGGCACCGCCATCACTATAGGTAGCCTCAGGCCTGAGGCGATGTGGAGAATCTCGTGCATTAACTCAAGGCCCTGCGCCGACGTTGCAGTGAAGACCCTGGCCCCGGCCGCCGAGGCACCCACCGCGGCCGATAATGCGCTGTGCTCCGACTCAACAGGTATGAACTCGGCGTCAAGCTCACCATTGGCCACGTACTCAGCCAGCTTCTCTATTATGGTGGTTTGTGGTGTTATTGGGTATGCTGCAACAACGTCAACGTCAACGTCCTTCACGGCATGGGCTATGGCGTAGTTAGTAGTTAAGCCAACCTTCCCAACCACAACACTCCTCTCCCTCTCCTTCTCAATCACCTGCGTCATTGTTGAACCACCTCAGGAACCATCTTTATAGCCTTAACTGGGCATTCGTTTGCACATATCCCACAGCCCTTGCAGTAGTCGTAGTTAATTTCGAAGGTTAGGTTGTACTTCCTACCACTCTTGGTTACGTAGGGCTTGTTGAGTTCAAGTATGGCTGGTTCAGGGCAGTACAGCCAGCATATGCGGCACCTGGTGCACGCATCCTGGTCTATGACAGGCCTTTGAGTCCTCCATGAACCGGTCTTGTTCTTAACCGAATTCTGCGGCTCCGTTATGTAACCGCCTATGGGTATCTGGGTCCAAGACCTAAGCTCGCTCATGGAATCACCCTAGCTGCCTTATAGGCCTCATCTATTGCATCAGCGTTTAACTGCCCAACCCTCCCCCTGAAGGTGCTTTTAATGAGATCCTTCACAACCTCAATATTAATCATGTTGATAACCCTTAATAGCGCCCCCAGCATGGGTGTGTTAACTATTGCCCTACCCAGGTACTTCATTGATATACCGTAGGCATCCACATACACAACCTTACCCTTAAACCTGCTCATCAACTGCCTTGCGTAGTCTTCACCGGAATTTATGACTATTACACCATTTGGATTAGTTATGTTAATTATGTTAAATATTTCAACCAGCCTAGTGTCAAAGACCACAGATATGTCTGGTTTCTCTATTGGTTCCCTAATGCCGAGGTACTGGTTGGCTATCCTTACGTAGGCCCTAACCGGGGCACCCCTACGCTCAGCCCCATACTCAGGAAATGCTGACGCAAACAAGCCACTGTGTATCGCAGCCTCAGCTAGCACCTGCGCAGCGGTGACGGCGCCTTGGCCTCCCCTACCGTAGAACGTTACATCCACGCGGTTAAGCTTCTCCATGGAATTGCCCACCGGGTATGCCTTATTAATCTTTCCTAAGTTAAAAGAATCATTATTTTCAATATGCCGTCTCCTCATTACATAACCGCATTTTAATTTACAATAAATATGTATTTCATATGATTAATTATGATGGAAATAATGTAAAAGTACATATAACATAGTTTTACTATTGCTATATTAACCATCATTATAAATAATGACCCTTCACTAACCAACGATCAACTCAACTAAACACAATACCTTAAGTGAACCCGTGGAAAAGTTTTAAATCCTTAAGAACTTAAGAATATTAAGTACGTAGTATGGTTCCACCCTTAAGGAAGCTGGATAAGTACGTCTGGGAGATACCAAAGACGTATAAGCCATGCATGAAGGTCCCAGCTAGGATATTCGCTGATGAGACCCTCATAGAGAAGATGAAAGCAGATTCAACACTGGAGCAGGCAGCCAACGTAGCCTGCCTACCCGGCATATACAGGTACAGCATAGCCCTACCAGACGCACACCAGGGATACGGATTCCCAGTGGGTGGGGTAGCCGCCGTGGACGCTAACCAGGGCACAATAAGCCCAGGGGGGATTGGGTATGATATTAATTGCCTCCCTGCAGGCACTAAGGTGTTAACGAAGTTTGGATATACCGTACCTATAGAGAAGCTGTTTAAGGGTGGTGAGTTGGTATCTATCGATAGAGACAATGGTGGTATTACGTGGACGAAGATCAAGTTATTCCTGTGGAGGTGGGAGAGGTCGTTAATTAGAATTAGGACTAGGGTGGGTTTCGAAATTAGGGCAAGTGCTGACCACCCAATATTGACGCCTAATGGTATGGTTAACGCCGGCGAAATTAGGGTTGGACAGAAGGTTGCCGTATTTCCATTCGAAGGTGTGCCTTATGAGGAGCCGCCCAACGTAACGATACTCAGTGGTGATGAGTTTAGACCAAGCGTTAGAAGGGAGCTTAAGAGGAGGGGATTATTACCGCTTAACGCCAGGAATCCCAAACTCCCATACTTAGTAAAGTTGCTTGGATACTTCATTGGTGATGGAGCGTTTAATGGCGAGAGGAGTAAGATAACGGCATTCTATGGCTCTAGGGAGGGACTTGAGGAGTTGAGGCAGGATATAATTGCACTTGGATTCACACCATCTAACGTGTACTGTAGGGAGAGTGAATTGAAAATTAAGGACAAGGAGACCATAAACCATGAATGCGTAGTGCACGTTAATTCCAGAAGCTTTAAGGAATTATTAATAGCCCTTGGAGCACCTGCAGGTAAGAAAACGCATGCCCGATTCAGAGTACCTGGGTGGTTAAGGAATATGCCTTTGTGGATAAAGAGATTGTTCCTAGCGGCGTACTTCGGCGCCGAGATGAACAAGCCAATGACCATTAATGGTTATAATTTCGAACAGCCCTACGTTACGGTATCTAAAATAAGGGAATTAGAGGATAATGGCGTTGAGTTCTTGGAGGACATAGCCAAGCTCCTCGGCGAATTCGGCGTTAGGGTGCTTGGTATACATAGGATTGAGACTGGTAACGGTAGGGTTTGGTTAAGACTCTACATACCCAATGAGCCCGAGAACCTGGTTAGGCTTTGGGGCAGGGTCAATTATGAGTATAACCCATTAAGGAGGTTAGCTTTGGCTGCCATTGCGTGGCTTAAGCTTAAGGAGAGAATCCTTGAGGAAAGGGCTAGTGTCGAGAGGGCAGCTAAGGTTCTTGCCGAGGCCGGTGCTACGAAAACCTCCATCATCCTTACGCTTACTTCGGAATTTGCTAATGAGAGATTTGTTGAACGTAGTATTTACGAGGGTAGGAAGACTAAGCCCAGGGTTCCTAAGAACTTCCCGAAGTTTGAGGATTGGTTGAAGGAGCACGTTTACGGTGATATCGTATGGGACGAGGTTGAGGATGTCAAGGTTGAGCCATTTAACGGATTTGTTTATGATGTCACACTTGATGGTGATCCACATGATTTTATTGCCGATGGATTTGTGGTCTCTAACTGCGGTGTTAGGGTGCTTAGGACTGACCTAACTGAGGATGAGGTTAGGCCTAGGCTTAGGGAGCTTGTGAATACGATATTTGAACTGGCCCCGGCTGGTGTCGGGGAGACTGGTAAGCTTCACCTGCCCATTTCAGAGCTAAACAGGGTTCTTGATGAGGGGGTTGATTGGGCTATTAGGAATGGCTACGGTTGGGCTGATGATAAGGAGTACCTTGAGCAGAATGGTAGCTGGGACTTCGCTGATTCAAGTAAGGTTAGCCAGAGGGCTAAGGAGAGAGGCAAGGATGAGATTGGGACGATAGGTTCAGGCAATCACTTCATTGAGATTCAGGTGGTTGACAAGATATTCAACCCTGAGGTGGCTAAGGCCTTCGGTATTGAGAGGGAGGGGCAGGTCATGGTTATGATACACTCAGGTTCAAGGGGGCTCGGTCACCAGGTGGCCACGGACTACATTAGGGTTGCTGAGAGTAAAATGAGGCAGTGGGGGCTTTACCTTCCCGACAGAGAGTTGGCTGCACTACCTTTAACGGTTAGGGAGGCACAGGACTACCTCCACGCCATGGCTGCTGCAGCCAATTACGCATGGACCAATAGGCACCTACTCATGCACTGGGTTAGGGAGTCCTTCAGGAGGGTTTTCGGTAGGGACCCTGATAAGCTAGGCATGAGGGTTGTTTACGATGTGGCTCATAATATAGCTAAGTTTGAGGAGCACGTGATAGATGATGAGGGGCATAGGGCCAAGGTTTGGGTACATAGGAAGGGTGCCACTAGGGCCTTCCCAGCTGGTAGGGAGGAGATACCGAGGGTGTATAGGGGCATAGGTCAACCTGTCCTCATACCGGGCAGTATGGGCACAGGCTCCTACATACTGGTAGGCTACGAGAAGGCAATGCAGGTGGCCTTCGGCACAGCCCCCCATGGGGCGGGTAGGCAAATGAGTAGGTCTGCTGCCGTGAGGAGCCTACCGCCCAGTAAGGTTAAGGCTGCATTGGAGTCAAGGGGCATCATAATTAGGAGCGCCGAGTCTGAGATTATAAGTGAGGAGGCCCCGGAGGCTTACAAGAACGTGGACATAGTGGCTGAGGTATCTGATGCATTGGGTTTAGCCAAGAAGGTAGTTAGGATGAGACCCATAGGTGTGGTTAAGGGTTAGGGAATCCTTATTAACGTAAAATGTTAACCATCCTCAATGCGCATCATAAGGGGGCTCACAGTCAACGGTACGGGCACCGTGTCGGGGGAGTTGGTGGCCATTAAAACACCGATATCATTCCTGGGTGACGTGGATGGAGTTAAGGGTGTGGTTAAGGTTGGCAATAGTGAAGTTAACATAGCCGGTAAGGTGCTGGCAATACCGTACTCCACGGGCTCCACGGTAGGACCCTACGTCATGTATCAGTTATCCAAGTATGGTAAGGCACCCCTGGCAATACTATCCACGAAGCCAGACACCTTAATGCTAATAGGTGCGGTGATGGCTAATATACCGCTGATGGTTAATTTACCGGGGGAAATACTTAACTATGGGGGATGCCCAGTTGAGGTGAGGCTCAATGAGTCAACGGTACTCATCCCAGACCAGTGCGAGACTAGCCATGCTACTGCTTAGGGAGTTAGCCTACAGGGGTGGTAGGGCTAAGTTAAGGTACCTCAAGACGTATAGGGCAATACTGGAGTGGGGAGGTGAAGATTACGCATCATATATACTTAACAGGCTTAAGGAGGGATCCCTTGTTAAGGTTGAGGGTGATTACGTAGCCCTCACGGGCAGGGTTCAGCCGGGTAATCCCATTAAGCTGGCTGAGGAGGCTAGGGCGCTGTTGATTAGGGAAGGGTCCTAGGTACAAACGGTAAGTTTAATTTCAAGACTGAGACAATTCAAGCATGCTTAACGCTGATAGGTACATTAGGCAGTTACCGCTGATAGGTGTTGATGGACAGAGGAGGCTAAGGGGCAGTAGTGTCCTCGTGGTTGGGCTGGGGGGATTGGGTTCAATAATATCAATGTACCTGGCTGGTGCGGGTGTGGGTAAACTAGTACTGGTTGACTTTGACACAGTAAGCATAAGCGACTTGCATAGGCAACTACTCTATACAACTAACGATGTGGGTAGGCCTAAGGTTGAGGTTGCCGAGAAGAGGCTTAGGGAGATTAACCCTGAGGTTGAGGTTGAGGGGTATAGGTTGGTTGCGGACTTAAACGGCGAGTTTGATGAGATAGTGTCCTCGGTGGACGTAATAGCACTAGCTGTTGATAACATGAAGACTAGGTACGTCGTTGATGAGTTAGCCTCAAGGCATGGCAAAGCCATAGTCAACGGCGGCGTTGACGGCTGGTTCGGCCTAGTCACAACGGTGATACCCAATAAGACCCCCCGGTTATCCGAAATCTTAAACATAAGGGGTATGAACCCGGTATCATGCGTTGAGGGCTTGTGCAACGCCATAATTGGCCCAGTGGCTGGCATAGTCGCATCGTGGCAAGCATTGGAGGTGATCAGGATTCTTGCTGGGTTAGAACCTGCATTAGCCGGTAAGATACTCATAATAGATTCAAGTAGAGGCATCATGGATGTGGTAAAGCTTTAACAGGGCCAATGTGAGTCAACCCTAGTTACCATCACTGGCCACCTCAACATTAATTAATTATCGGAAGGTAAATAAAGCGGTTACCCATTGAAAACAAGTATGAGGGAGACTAGTAATGGTCAGACTAAGCAAGTGGTGCCATTATCAACGGTAATCAGTAGCATAGTTAGGTCGTGGGTGCCGATAATAATAGCTGGCATTGTGGTCTACATAGTGTATTACTTAACAGTCCACGTTTACAACATCCTCCCGCATTACTTAGGCAACTACGAGTACCTGGTTAAGTTAGCCCTAGCCTTAGTAATAGGCTCCCTGCTGATATACGTGACGAGTAGAGATATTAATAAGGCGCTTTACCCATACGATCCACATACAGCCACAGCATTAAAATTCATATTTCAATTCCTAATAGCACTAGCGGTGATGATCTTCATCGTGGCTAGTGTTGTTCAGTATAGCCCTGCAGCGGCTGTCCTCAGCGGCACTGTGATAGGGCTAATACTTGGCCTTGCCTTCCAGCAAACCCTCAATGACGTGATATCGGGCCTTGTCCTACTCATATCCAAGCCCTTTAAACCGGGGGAGAGGATAACCTTCCTGACTTGGCGTTACGGGTTGCTTAGGGCAATGTATCCAACCGAGGGCACTCCGAACGGCTTCACAGGCACAGTGATAGACGTAGGGTTAATGTACACCACAATCCTCTTGGACACCGGTGAGGTGGCTAAGGTGCCTAACGCAGTCCTAAAGGACTCAATGGTCATTAGTAGGACGAATACCGTGAGGCGTATGGTTAGGGTTAGGCTTGATCTACCAACCAAGGTGCCAATAGATGACTTTGAGAATACACTAAGGGAACTGTTGATTAGCGACGGCATTAAAGATGTTAAGGTGTTTGCCGAGGAGACTTGGCAGCAGCTTGAAACATACCAAGTGGCCATAGTGGCCTACGGTGACCTTAACCTAAGCCCGGAGGAGTTGAAGAGTATAGTGCTTAAGAGGGCTATTGAGGTTAGGAGTAGGTTAACTAAGATGAGTAACCATGGGTGAGTTTAATACTTCCTCTCCTCAGGCTTCCAGCGTGTTATCCTTACTGGTGCATAGCTTATCCTTGGTTTATCACCGGCCGTGTAGAAGAGTAGTGTGTGCTTAAGCCAATTGTCATCATCCCTCTTCGGGTAGTCCAGCCTATAGTGGGCTCCCCTTGACTCAGTCCTATTCAATGCAGCTATTGTTATTAACTCTGCCTGTTCAAGCAGGAAGTCGAGTTCAAGTATATCCTTAAGGTTCTGGTTGTACACCCTGCCATCATCCTCAAGCCTGACGTTAGCGAACCTCTCCCTAAGCCTCTTAATGGTTGTGTAAGCCTCCTCAAGCATACTCTTATCCCTAAATACATACACGTTATTGTCCATGGTCCTGTTCATATCGTTCTTGATTTCATATGGATTCTCACCACCAACCTCCTTATGAATCAACCTATCAAACACCCTACTCTCCTCCCTGGACACAGCATCCTTAATTGAACCATCATACTCAGGCTCAGGGGCGTTCATGGCGTACTGAGCCGCCAGTGAACCCGTTATCCTACCCCAAACAAGGCATTCTGAGAGCGAGTTACTGCCGAGTCTATTGGCCCCGTGAACACTGACGTTGGCCGCCTCACCCGCTGCCCATAGGTTAGGCACCCTGGTGGTGGTCTCATCAAGCATCACCTGTCCATTAATGTCAACGTGCACCCCACCCATCATGTAGTGCATGGCTGGCCTAACGGGGATTGGCTCATCCACTGGGTCAATGCCTAAGGTCTTCATGACTATCTCCCTAATCATCGGTAACCTGGTCTCAATCCTCTCCTCGCCGAGATGCCTAAGGTCAAGCAGCACATAGCATAAACCTGACTCCTCATCAATGAATCCCCTACCCTCCATGCACTCGGTTACTATGGACCTACTTACAATGTCCCTTGGGGCCAGCTCCATCCTGCTCGGCGCATACCTCTTCATGAACCTCTCCCCCTCCTTATTAACCAAGTAACCACCCTCCCCCCTAGCCCCCTCGGTTATCAGTATGCCATTTGGGACCAATGCCGTTGGGTGGAATTGAGGGAATTCAAAGTCCTTGAGTGGTATGCCCGCCCTGTAGGCTATGGAGTAGCCGTCGCCCGTTGAGGAGTGGGCCATGGTTGTGAACCCGTAAACCCTACCGTTACCACCCGTGGCTATTATACCGGCCTTAGCTAGAAACACCTTAAACTCCCCAGTCTTAAGGTCAATAACGGTGAAGCCCTTGAAGACTCCATTCTGCATTATCATGGATGTTGCGAAGTGTTCGTGGTACATGTCGATGTTGCCAAACCTAAGCACATTGTCGTACAGCGTGCTCATTAGAAAGAAACCACTCTTATCCTGGGCGAAGGTAGTCCTGGGTATAGTCATCCCACCGAAGGGCCTCTGGAGGATCCTACCCTGCGCATCCCTCGACCATGGTACACCCAGGTGATCCATGAATATTATCTCCTTAGGGGCCTCCCTAACCAACACCTCCACTGCATCCTGATCAGCCAGGAAGTCACTCCCCTTAACCGTATCGTAGGCGTGTAGGTCAAGGCTATCGCCATTCTCCTTAGGGTAAAGCACAGCGCTGGCACCACCCTCTGCGGATACTGAGTGGCTCCTCATGGCTTGAACCTTGGAGATAACGGCAATCCTAATCTTACCGCCACCGACCCTTCCAGCCTCAAACGCGGCCCTCAGGCCCGCTAACCCAGAGCCAAGTATAACTACATCGTACTTAAGCACCTCAACCATAAACCAGTAACCTGGGTGATTCTTAATAAATCTTATTATTTCACAAATTTCCAAACCTGAGGCTCATCCTCAGATTAAACATTAAAGCTTAATAACCTAAACGCGGGAAGGCGTAATATGGAGTCACCGGATGCTGTGAGTGAAGGCGAGTTAGAGGTGATGTACTTCACGTCACTCAGCGAATTCATGAACTACCTAGATAACCAAGTGAAGACCCTTGAGGATAATGTCAACTTGATTGAGAAGAACATAGCCCAATTAGAGCCAAGGCTTGCGGGCTTCCAATCACTACTGGGTGTTATCAAGAAGCTGGTGGGTAGGGAGAACATACTGCTAACGCCGGCGATAGAGATAACAGGTCTGAAGATAGTGATAGACCCTAATCCAATTGACGAGTACGATACGTTAAAGGAATCCTTGGATGCGATGAAGGATAAGTTAACGGTACTGAGGAAGGTTAGGGAGTTAATCAGGGCACTGGTTACGACAGCTAAGCTAGACGTACCAGTGCTGGTTCAGATGAGGGCTGGCGTACCGGTTAAAGTACTTATAGGTGTGAGTAGATGAAACTCCAGGTAGCGTTGGATCTAACTAACCTAGACTCGGCCGTTGAACTGGCCAAGAGGCTATTTGGCAATGGGCTTGTGGATATAATTGAGGTTGGTACACCGTTAATTAAGGCCTACGGCATGTACTCCGTATCCAGGATGAGGGTATGCTGCCCCACAGCCCCAATATTCGCCGACCTGAAGACCATGGACGCGGGCAGGATCGAGGTTAAGCTGGCCGCCGAGCATGGGGCAAACATGGTAAGCGTGCTGGCTGCCGCACCACTGGACACTATTAGGGAGTTTAGTGAGGAGGCTAGGAGACTTGGTTTAAGCACGGTGGTTGACTTCATAGGTGTTGTTAACGTTGAGGACAGGGTTAAGGAAGTACTCAACACGGTTAAGGTGGATTACGTGGGACTCCACGTGGGTATTGATGTACAAGACGCCAGGAGGGTTACGGCTGAGGTGCTCATTGACGAGGCCGAATCAATAAGGAGTAGGTATGGGGTTGGGGTCACGTTGGCGGGCGGCATTGACGTTAAGTCCTCAGCCAAACTGAGGGGTAGGGGAGTTGACGTAGTGGTTGTGGGAAGAGCCATAACCGCCGCTGAAAAGCCTGAGGAGGTGGCTAGGGAAATCAGGAGGAACCTAGGGCTGTGAGGAAAGGAGCCACCTTCAATGTTTTCAACTAAGGTATTAATATTAAGTTTCAGCAAATCCACGCTTTAGTTAACCCCACGTAGCAAAGCAACCCACTATAAGAGGTAAGGCTTAACCACTTCACCTTGATAGAAACCAACGACAAACCTCGCCCTTTAGGGTTGGGGTAAGGGTTTTTAAGCTCAAGGCTATTTCTCTTTTGGTGCCCTCCCCTGGTGAACTTGCTCTAGATGGGGAGTGGGGGTCGACTTCCCCCGCAATACCAGGGGGTGGTATCCACGAGGTTAAGTACACTAATGTGAGGACTAACGTTGTTAGGCTCCTGCTGAATGGCTTCCAGGGGAGGAGGCTTAGGAGGCTTGCCGACGCCTGTGCTAGATTATACAATGAGGTTAATTACGAGAGGAGGCAACAGTACTTTAGCGGTAATGGGGTGGATTTCAGGGGTACGTGGGTTAAGTACTATGAGAAGTACAAGGGGATACTTGGTGTTAATGCTCAGGCTGTGCTTCAGAAGAGTAATGAGGCTTGGAACTCATTCTTCCACCTGCTGAGGCTGAAGAAGGAGGGAAAGCTTCCGCCTTACATGAATCACATAAGCCCACCAGGTTACTGGAAGGATAGGGAATCCAAGAAGAGGAAGCTCCTTCTTGTTGTTAGGCAGGATAGGTACATTGTTGATGAGCAGAACCACAAACTAATCCTCAAGGACTTTAACCTTGAAGTGAAGTTCACTGGTAGGCTTAGGTGGTTTGGTAGGCAGGGTAGGCTTGAGATGCATTACGATGAATCCAAAGGAGCATGGTATGCATGCATACCAGTTGAGGTTGGTGTTGAGGAGGCTAAAACGGGTAGGAGGAGCAAATTTATTGTTCACGGTGAAAGGAAGGTGATTCAAGTTGAATCACCTAAGGGGAGTAAGGTTGCATCCATTGACCTGGGTATTAGCAACCTAGCCAGCGTGGTTGTGAGTGACGGCACTTGGTTGCTTTATAAAGGCGTTAGGGCTAAGGAGGATTACTTCTACCTACAGAGGCTTATTTCAAGGATTCAATCCCTTAGGGACACACTCAAGGGTAAATTGCTGAGTGACGCAGTTGATGAGTTGAATCATGAAGTTAGGAGGCTTCATGGGAGGTTGAGGAGGAGGTTGGTGCATCTGTATAGGAATTTTGCTTCCCACTTATTGAAGCAACTCCACGAACTGGGAGTCTCAACAATCTACCTCGGCTACCCATTCAATATTGCCCAGGAAAGGGGCAGTAAGTTCACAGTGAACATGTGGAGTTACAGAAAACTCATGGAGGCCATTGAGTTGAAGACCCAGGAGTACGGCATTAAGGTGTATGAGGTTGTTGAGTACAACACATCAAAATACTGCGCCTACCACGGCGTAGAGGTGAAGAGGCAACCAAGGGGAGTGGTCAGTTGCCCAATGGGGCATAAACTACACAGCGACCTAAACGGGGCATTAAACATAATGAGAAGAGCCATTGAAAAGATACCCCCAGTTATTAAGAAGCCCCTATCATTCATCGTAGAGCACAACAAAGTAGCCCCCATAAAGGGGTGTAACCCTCAAGACCTCAGGGAACCCTCGCCCCTAAAAGGCGGGGAGGAGGTCAGCTACTTCTTAATTAGCTGACTTCCATCAAATGGGCACTTGCCTCTAAGCTTCTTCTCACCGCATATGACGCAGAACAGTGAGCCGCATCGTGGACACATGTAGTAGTCATCGTACATCCTTAACTTAGCTCCACACCTACGGCACCTACCTATGACAAGCGTCCTGGGTATGGCCGCCATTGGCAGGTTAATCCCTAATGCTTAATAAGCTTTAACCTAAGTAACACCGATGAGGTTATCGTTATCGCTACCCTGCGGCTCGCGCATGGAGCCCATATCCTACACAACCCCACCCCAATACATGATTGTAGGCGGCCTTAGGGTTGTTGAGCATTGGGCCATTAGGCTACTGGGCGAGGCCACGGTGGTGCTGGGTGTTGAGCCTATTCACGTGCGTAGGAATAGGCTATTGACCAGTGAACTGGGGGTTAAGGTTAACATTGATTATTCAGGTAGTGCCGATGCGGAGGTTAACCCATGCATAGTACCCTACACCTCAAACGTAAGGGCAGTCATTAGGCACATAAGCAATAACGAGTCCGTGGCCTGCGGGGGCGTTCAACTAGTTAAGGTTAATGGTGGCGCTGTTGTGGAGGACTGCAACATAGGTGTGCTTAAGGGGCCTTGGGACATTGTTAAGCATAACACAGGGCTTCTAAGGGAGACGATAAGCATACTGGCGGGTGTATTAGGCGTTAATGGTGGTGTAGCCCTAGTCAACTCTAAAGTTTCTAGCGACGTCAGGCTTAACACCGATGATGGCCCGGTGATGGTGATTGGAAGCACACTAGATGCCCCAATTTACATTAGGGGGCCGGCCCTGATAGGGCCCAATACGGCTATATCACCATTCACGTACATTAGGCAGGGCACAGTGGCCTACATGAACGTTAAGCTGTCCGGTGAGGTTAAGAATTCGATACTGGACTGCTGCACCCTTAAGGAGCATTACGGCTACCTGGGGGATTCCTACGTGGGTAAGTGGGTTAACTTCGGCGCAGGTACGACGGTGTCCAACTTGAAGAACACCATGGGTAGCGTGAGGTTCATGGGCATCGACACGGGTATGGTTAAACTGGGCCCAATCATAGGTGACTGGGTTAAGACAGGGATAAACACGAGTATAATGGGTGGTAGGGCCATTGGGCCTGGGGCCCATGTATACGGGCTAGTGGCGATTGACGTACCCCCCTTCACCATATACAACGGTGTCAATGGGCGACTGGTGGCGATGGATAGGGGGCGTGTGAGGGATATTGTGCTTAGGTGGGGTGGCGATGCCGATGAGGCGGACTACGCATTAAGGGTCTTTGACCTGACCCAGGGCTTAAGGGTTGGCATTAATGTTGGTGAATATAGGTTAACGTAAAACCTTATAAACCTTGCCTAGATTTAACTTGCATGGATAACGTGAGACTTGAGGTTAAGATACGCTCAGTGCCTAAGGATCTGAGGAACCTAATACTGCTAGCCTGCCCGGAGCCAAGCCTAGCCTCCGTGGTGGCCACGGAGTACCTCATAGACTCCCTTAAGATGAATGAGATAGGGGCCATTAGGATTAGGGGAATTGAGCCGGCGGTTACGGTTATCGACGGCGTTGCTAAGCTACCCTACAGGCTGTTTTACTCACAGGAGACTGGGTTAATAGTGGTTAGGCAGCACATACCAATACCAATACCGATATACAGGGAGTTCATAGATAAGGTTATTTCCTGGGCGGAGGAAAACGGTGTATCCAGGGCGGTTTGCCTATCAACAATGTCCTCGCTGGGCCCCAGTGAGAGTGACAATGTGTACTTCGTCACTGATGAGTTAACAGTTAACAGTCTAACGAGCCTCGGCTTCACGCCGCTTAAGGAGACTATTGTTGTTGGGGTTGAGGCTGAGTTCATAGATGCTGTACTGTCTAGGGGCACTATGAGTGGGGTGCTGTTGCTGGCTGAATCCAAGCTACTAACCTCGATTAACAACCTGGTTAAGAGCGGTAAGTTATCGTCCTACAGGGATGTAACTTACATACTGAACCAGACCATTGGTAAATTCGGCCCTGATGTATCCGCCGCCATTAAGCTGATTAAGGCAGTCTCGAAACTCATAAACGTGGATATTAAGACTGATAAGCTTGAGGAGCACGCATCAAAGTACTCATTCCTAGTTGAGAAGAGTATTGAGGAGTGGGCTAGGGGCATTGCCGCGGAGGAGGGTAAGGGTACAACGCCGTTGGTGCTATAAATAAGTCACATGGAGTCAAAGTCAGCTTTCTCGGCGCTGATCCTCCTTATAACGTCTAGGGTGCCCAGGTAGGTTAAGTCTGTTAAGTAGACCTCAACCCTATCCAGAATCCTCCAGGGCTCGACATACCTAAGTATTGTCCTCGGCGCCTCGAAGGCCTCGGTCAGCGTTGATGCAACGTCAACACCCACGGTTAGGTGGTTGGCTGTGGGCAGTATAACCATGGTCAACTCCCCCTCACCAACCCTCTCACCGAACAACCTCTCGCTGAACTCCCCCTTATCAACCCTTATCTTAAGTATGGCTGGCCTCTTGGCGACGAAGCCGTGTTCATCCTCGATAACTATGGCTGGGTGGGTATGCCCCATAACTACCATGTCAACCGCCCTCAAGTCCTCTGGGTTTGGCTTAGAGTTGCCGTGCATCATAAGGGCGCTTCTACCGTTAATGTTAACTACGAGGCCCCTTGAGTCATAAAGCTTCACATTGCTTAACCCAACCTTGCCAACAACCTGCTCCAACCCACCATCATGGTTACCGGCTATCAGGACGACCTCCTCGAAGTTCCTGGCTAAGGCCTCTATGAACGCCTTAACCTCGTTGAGGGATTCAAAGGGGTAGGGTAACTCATGCTTAACGTCACCCAGTATCGCAACCCCAGTGGCCCCCTCCTCCTCGGCCCAGGAGATAATGTTGTTGATTATCCTGCTGGTTTGCACAGGTACCCTAACCCCCCTCTCCTGCAGCTCAAACTCCAACCCAACGTGGGTGTCGGCTAGGATGAGCCACTTGTTGCCGTTAACAACCGCACCTATTCCCCTTTTATCCACGGTTGGGGCTCTGGTGAATCAATATTAACCTTACTGGGTTGGCTGCTACTCAATCCACTTGCCGTGGTGTATCTTGTCGAGTAGGTACTCGTGGAGGAACTTCAACCCGTGGGTTGATAGTGCCTCTATCTCAACCTTCTTCTTAGTCTTGAGAAATAGGTCTATTTCATGCTTCCACTCACGGCTCTGGAACCAGGGGTACTTCTTCAACTCCTGGGCCCTCTTAACGTCCCTATCCGTGGCCTTTATAACGTAGTTGTCGCTGATCTTGTACTTGCTTATGTCGCTGGCAGTGACTCCTATGAACTTAGCCTCAGGCGTAGCTAACCTCTCATTCTCGTAACTCAGCTTTATTGAGCCACTCCTGTACACGCTGTATATGTACCACCCGTAGGGGTCGCCGTCCGTGAACACGTAGACGGGTAACCCATACTCCTCACTCAGCCTCCTAACGAACCTCCTGGTTGCCCTATCCGGCATACCCTTAGCCGTCACGAGTAGGCACTTTTCACTGTTCCAGAAGCCCTCCCTGTTAAGCCTCTGGAATATGGCATCCTTCTCCACCACAAGCACGTACTTGGCGTCAAGCCTAATTATCTCCAAGTCATCCGGGTTTGGCGGTAGGCTTAGGGCAGTGTCACCCATCTTGGTCGCATCTATCTCAAAGCCCCTCGACCTAACCACTATCGGCCCAACCACCTTACCCTTAACATCAGCCGAAACCCCCATCTCCTCCCTAAGCACCCCTGTGGCCACCTCAATGTCCTCTATCACTGAATTCGACTCCGCCTGCCCATCCCAAGTGTTCTCCCTGAACCCCTTACCCAGCTTAGGTTCATTCAACTCCATGGTGTGTTTGCCGTTGTAGTAAAGGTCCCTTATGGTTGGGTAGACACCCTCCCTAATCGACTGGACGATAAGTCTCAACATTAGGGTGGTTTGCATGAAGCGCTTAGCCTCGTTTAGGTCTAGGAACCTCCTCTCAATTGTCTTAGGCCCGAGGAGCAGTATCTTCCTCTTCTCATCCCAAATAATGTTGGTTAGTGTCCTTGCGGGTATGTGCATAACAGGCTCCTCATCCTTAAGCACATCGTCAACGAGTGACCTGCCCCAATCCGTGAGAATCTTAAGAACCTCATCCCTACTCCTACTCATACCAAGCCCCTATTAGGGCTACTGTTATTAAACCAATCGCTAACCTAATGCTTAAATTCACCCAAGGCCACTGTAACCAATGGCCCTCTACACGCCGTGGAGGATGAGCTACATAACTGGGGCTATTAACAATAGGGAGCTGGGGTGCTTCATGTGCAGGGCGGTTAACAGTGATGAGGAGCTGGTCGTCTATAGGGGGAGGTACTGCATAGCCCTGATGAACAAGTACCCCTACAACAGGGGGCACATGTTAATAGCCCCAAAGAGGCATGTGCCTGGGCTAATTGATCTAACTGATGAGGAGCTCATGGAGTGCGCAGCCTTAATTAAGGCATCAGTGTGCGCATTAGCAGAATTACTTAGGCCGATGGACTTCAACATAGGCGTAAACATAGGTAGGGTTGCTGGGGCTGGCTATGAGGAACACGTGCACTTCCACATAGTGCCCAGGTGGAGTGGGGACACCAGCAACATGCCGGTTGATTACAGCCTGGACAAGGTTATAGGCGACATTAAAGGTTTAATGCCCGAGTTGAGCAGGTTAATAGCGAGGTGCATGGGTGATGATAGTCACGGCCCAGAGGTTCATACCAATGAGGGTTAATGTTGGGCCAGTCTCCATGGGGGCCGGCCTAAACCTAGACGAATTCCTGAGGAGGGTTAACAACGCCATAGCCGAGATCAGCAGGGAGCTTGAGTCGAAGGGCAACGTTAAGGCGATGGGCTTCACCATGGTTCAGGTAACAGTAAGCAACATTGACGGACTACTGATAGTGGGCTGGGCCCAAGTAGAGTAAGTAGTTTAACTAAGGCTAGCCCTACTGCTGTGCCTCAAAGGACCTGGTTATGTTGACCTTGTCCACTAGGACGTAGGGGACCGTTGAGGGGACGTGCATATCCCACCAGTAAGCCTGAATGGGCCTGTTAGTGGAGTTGATGTAGTTACCCAGGAGTGTGTTGAACCTGTCACTGATCCTCACACCCTTAAGCACGTACCTGGGTTCACCACCCTCAATAAGCAGTACCACGTCACGGCACACCGTTGAGAATAAGCCCTCCCTAATGTTTTGGAACCTGGTGTACCAGTTATTCTGAACAAATACCCCGCTACCCAGCTCGCTGAACATTGACTGTGGGTCATCCTTAAGTGAACCTGGCTCAATGTATAGGTGTCTTATTGAGGGTGTTAACCAGCCGTAGGCAGCGTTACCGGTTGACTTGACGCCAAGCTTGCTGGCAGTCCTATTGTTGGTTATGAATGACTTAAGCACCCCCCTCTCAACCAGGGTTACGTTGCTTGACTGGTTACCCTCGAAGTCAACAGGCTCCGACCCAACCCTGGATGGGTCTGAGGATAGGTCCACCAGCGTTAAGCCCTCTGAGGCCAACTTGCTGTTAATGTCCTTGGCCGTTAATGGGGATAGGTTGTGGAGCACGTTGTAGGCATTCATCCAGCTGTTGGCTATTACCGCATACAGGTGCCCAGCCACCAGGGGCCCCATCAGGACCCTGAACCTACCCTCAACGCTGGTCTTAGGCAGCTTAACGGCTATGGATAGCATTAAGCCTACCCTGGACCCAAGGCCCCTGGCGTCTATGTCGCTTAGCCTCCTACCGGTTAAGGCTTCCATTGAGGATAACTCAGGGTCATTGTGGAAGGCCCTAATGGCCAGGTTGAAGAAGGTCCCCCTCCACCTCAGGTTTAGGCCAGTGTGGTCGCTGTAGCTCGCCTCACCAACGCCGTAGGTGAATGCGCCCGCATTCCTAATGGAACCCTCCGACGTGCTTGCGTCAATTGCCTCCTTAACCAGGTCCACAACCTTATCCTCAGCACCCTCAACCCTAGGGTCGTAGGAGTCCCACGTTGCCACAGGTCCCTGATGGGTTATGGGGACGTAGTCCGGGTCCTCACTTAACCCACCTATGAGTGACTGGGCCTCGTTAAGCTTAGCCTTAATCACCCCCTCGCCTAGGTTTGACGTTGAGAAGGTGTAAGTCCTCCTACCCTTGGTTAAGTAGACTGATGCCCATTCATCAGTCCAATGATTGAACACCGTGGGTTCATTGTTAGCGAACCTCAGCATCCTCCATCTGCTCACCCTAACCACGGCCACAGCCTCATCAAAACCCATGCCCATGGCCAGTTTAACTATGGATTCAGCATCCATAGGCCGTACCCGCAATTAAGCTTTAAAGCATACCGCCCATGCAAACCCACTAGAGCAATTGCCGTAAACCCAGTGAAGGTTGCATATGCTGAATCTCCAGTGGCGCCTGATAAATAGTACATTGGTGAAGGGAGAAGTGGCTAATCATCGGGTGCGCGGTTTACTTGCCCAGTAGCTCATCTATTGCCCTACCTAGGTCCCCTGAGTCAACCCTACCCCTGTGGCTCCTCATTACACTTGACATTAGTTTGTTCCTATCCTTAACGCCGTTGTCAATCATGGACTTCACCAGCGACAATACTTCACTGTACTGCATCCTCCACAAACTTTTCTCATTAATTATCTCCACCACGCCCCTCCTCCCACCCTCCTCAACGTAGACCTGGAGCACGTCTTGAATAGCCTCCCTGGTTATCTTACCGTCGGCGTATAGGGCGAGTAACTCATCCACTGCCTTAACCACGTCAACCTGCTCAACACCCCTGCCCAGCCCCTTGATGGTGTTCACGAAGATTGAGGCTATTAGGGTTGGGTTAACCCTCCCCTTGTACTTCCTCATTAACTCCTCCGCCTCTAGGGAGTACTCTGACACGGCCAGTTGCCTAGCCAACTCCCTGCTCATGCCCATTGATGCGTAGCGCTCAATCTGCCTATCAATAGGCTCTGGTACGTACATATCAGCCTTAGCCAGGAGCTCTATGGTAACCCTGATTGGCCTAAGGTCAGTCTCAGGGTACATCCTAGCCGCCCCAGGCCTAGGCCTCATGAAGTATGTTGTCCCATCCTCCCTAGCGGCCCTAGTCTCCTCAGGCACACCGTCAAAGGCCTCCCTAACCCTATCCACAATCACCTTAGCCGCCTCCTGGAGCTCAACGCCAGGTGGACCCATTAGCAGTATGAATGAGTCCGTGCCCAGCCTACCAGCCACCTTGCTAACCTCCTCCCCACTTATCCCATAGCCGGGTAATTCATCACTATGTATTAAGCCACCCAGCCTTGTCCAGGCCCTAACCCTATCAGCAAGCTCACTGCCAAACCTCCTACCTGGCTGGAGCTCAAACCCCAGTAAACCCCTCAACCCAGGTGTCTTAAGTGCAGCCACGACACCGCTTGCCTCAAGGGTCTTCCTCACAATGTTCGACTTAGTTGACGAGAACACCTCTGTTACGTCCACCAGGTCTGGGGTGTATTGATCCTTTGATAACCCTCTGTTGATCAACTCATCCCTGATTTTAAGTAGATTCACCTGCCTAAGGACCTCAAGCTCAATGACCTTCGGTATTAGGGATAACTCAGGCACGCCCTTAACCTCAGTCTTAGCCCCCTTGGCTATTGAAATGTTTAAGTCCTGCCTAATGGAGCCAAGCCCCCTCTTGGTGCGCCTAGTGTTCATAATCGTCCTCCCTATTAGCCAGGCAACCTCAGCTATTGAGGCGGGTGGGTATTCCATGGGGCCCGTGGAGACCTCTATGAGCGGTATGCCAAGCCTGTCAAGCCTATAAACCACTAGGTCACCTTTCTCCTCAACCTTCCTGGCGGCATCCTCCTCAAGGGATATGGTCCAGATGGGAACCTTGTAATTGGGGAAGACCGCTAAGCCGTCATGCGCGACAACCATTGTTCTCTGGAAGCCTGACACATTCGAACCATCAATAACCACTTTCCTCATCACGTATATTTCATCGAAGATCTTAGCGTTGAAGGCCTTTGAGATGGCTAGGGCTAGGAGGAGGGATTCCTCATCAGGCTCGTGCGGCGGCTCCTCATCAAGCTCCACCAGGCAGGTTACGTCATTGTAGCCCTCGTACATTATAGTCTTCATCTTCCTGAACTCCCAAAGGGCAGCTGGGTCGATGGCGCTTAACTCACTCATGGCCGGCCTAAGCCTCCTAACAATCCTGAAGTCAGGCTCAGTGTTCTTTAACTCGGGCCTACAGTGGCAGAAGAGTTTCCTACCCGTGTCTAACTGGACATGTATCTCCAACCCAACCTTAAGCCCCAAGGCCCCGTAGTCAAGCTTAGGCACAGTGGCGACTCAGCGGGCAATATTTTTAACCTTAACACCACAAAACCCAGACCGTCCCTCCGGAGGCTGCGGGTTAGCGGTTTTACCGTCGTCTCCTTCTCGGCGGTCTCCCCGAGCCCCCTCACCGCAGCGGCTCCCCACCCGTCACCGGGGGTTCCCAGCCACTACAGCCGGAAACCCAGGGTAACCAGCAAAGGTGTTGGGGATTGGTTATAAATTTAATGAGCACTACAAATGATTATGAAAACCGAAACAGCCCACTCAGGTTCGCTTAGGTTACATCACTTACTTAATTGTGTCAGTTTTAATACATGTTGTTCTTAAGGTATACTTAATCATTTATCTAAACATCATTCAACCAATAACTTAGTATCATTAGGGTTAATGTCCTTGAAACCTATGAAACCTTATTGTAAAGTATTTCTCATTACTTAACACTTAGGGAAAGAGAGAAGGTGTTAAAAATCGTTGATTTCTTAAGGTGCCTATTAGGTGAGTTAATGGAGTATAGGAGTATATTGGGTGAGAGGGGGAGTATGGTGGGTAATGATATTGCAAAGGATCTTAGGATACTGGAGCTTGTCGACGATATCCTGGGTAGGAATAGGGATGAGTTCCTGAGGGAGCTTTACCTAGAGCCGTTAAGTAGGGAGGAGGCTGCAGTGTTTAGGTTAATGGTCTTCCAAGATTTAATGATAAATGACGTTTACAGGATGGTGGAGGGGTTTGTTGAGAGGATTAGGGAGAGCGAGAGGTTAATTCAACTGAAGGAGGAGGCTTATGATCAGCATAAGGTTGGGCTACATCTGGACGCGGCCTTAACATACATTGATGCCGTGGAGTCGTTTTACAATGGGCTAAGGGCCATTGGGCCTAGGTCCGAGGGACTTAAGCAATTCCTAAACTACCTCGAACAGGTGATTAACAGCCCATACTTCCGCTCAATGAAGGAGAGGGCCCGTGAGGCTAAGGAGACCAGGGATAGGATTATCATTAAGGTGAGGTTCGTGGAAGACGGCGTAAAGGTGTCTAAGTATAATGGCGATGGAGAGGACTTAACAGCCTTAGTTGAACGCACATTCTCAATATTCAAGGATGGCAATGGTGAGGAGGTTAAGTGGATTAAGTCAACGGGAGACATGACACACATACACGCCGCAATACTCGAGGGGGCCTTCCGCTTCTACAGGGAGGAGTATGAAATACTTAGGAGGTTTATGGAGGATTTCCCCACGGTGATTGACGAGGGGGTGAGGAGCTTCGCCAGGGAGGTGGAGTTCTACCTAACTTACCTAAGGTACATGAGGAGGATTATGGAGAGGGGATACACATTCTCAATACCATCCTTCACGAGAGATGGATCAATGCACGTAAAGGGCTTCTACAGTCTACTACTGGTGAAAGCTGGTAAGGCTGTTGTAAGCAATGATATAGACACTGACGGGGCTAGGAGGATCTTCGTGATAACTGGTATGAATAGCGGGGGTAAGACCACGTTCGCCATTTCCCTCGGACAATTAGTCTACTTATCCACATTGGGGTTACCCGTCCCGGCTGTTGAGGCTAGGTTACCATTCTTCACATCAATAATGACAGCCTTCCCCACTGAGGAGGATCCGAGGGAAAGCTTAAGTAGGCTTGAGCATGACGTGGTCAGGGCGTTGAACATAATTAAGAGGGCCAACGACACCACGCTTGTGATAGCTAATGAACTATTCTCCACCACGACGTCAGATGAGGGTTTTCAACTATCTAAGCTGTTCCTTAGTGAATTAAATAATAAGAGGTCGTACTGCCTCTTCATAACCTTCATCCCCAAGGTGGCGTCACTGGAGTTCACCATAAGCCTAGTTGCCATGCCCTCCCCGGAGGACCCCGAGAAGCCGTCCTACAGGATAATCCCAGGGCCTCCGCCAAAGGAATACATGGCGGTTAGGATTGCTGCAAAGCACCAGCTGCTCTATGACGACTTAAGGAGGGTGGTTAAGTGATTCAATTCGACCTACTGAGGATGGGGGATTCATCCAAGATTTCAATAGCAGATGACTTAAGGGTAGACTTGGAGTTGGATAAGATAATAGCAGTCGCCTCAAACGGGGATAAGCTTATCTCCGAGACGTGGTCTAACATGCTGCTGCTCCGGAATTCCTCAGAGGATGTGATGAGGTATAGGCAGGAGGCTGTTAGGGATGCGTTAGCTAATAGGGATGTCATCATTAAGATGTACTCGATAGCTAGGGATACTATTGAGAGGGTTAAGAGAGATGTATTCATACTCCTACTGAGGACCGATGACCCGCCTGCCGTTGCAAGGGAGACTTCAAGGGGGATAAGGATACTGTTGGATGGGCTTGAGGAGATGCTAACACTACTTAAGTCATCACCCAGCTTCTCATCAACAGCCTTTAGAGAGTTCGTATCATCATTCACGGCGAACATAAATGATCAATTCATATCCTCAGCCAGGGGTGTAGCCAGTATATTTGACACCAGCAGGGAGAACATAACCTTCTCGGTGAAGATAGGGAGCAGTAACTACCTCAAGGACCCAGTCCTACTGGTGCCTAGGGAGGGTGGCTCATTCTTATCAAGGATACTAAGCCTTGGTAAGGAGTACACCTATAAGTTGGACCCGAGGGATGAGGCTGGTCCGCGAATAATCTATGATATAAAGAAGTGGGTCCTTCATAGGTCGGCCACTGTACTGCTGAGGTCCTTCAACGACATGATGAAGTTCTTTGAGGATTTAATGAGGCAGCTCTCATTTTACGTTGGCGTCATAAACATGAGTGACTTCTTTGCGAGGATTGGCCTCCCTCAAACATACCCGGAGGTTAACCCAGGCGTGTTTGCCTTCAAGGACCTGCACTGCCTATCCCTAGCCATCTCAACGTCCAGTAAGCCAATACCCTCCACCCTGAGTATCAATGCTAGCGACTCATTCGCAATTCTAATCACGGGTGCGAATAGGGGTGGGAAGACGACGTTTCTCAAGGCTATTGGCCAAGCCCTACTGCTAGCTAGGGCCGGCATATTCGTCCCCGCTGAATCATTCACAATACCGACATCCGGCGCTGTCTACACGCACTTCCTTAGGGGGGAGGATAGGGCGCTATCCTATGGGAAGTTTGAGGAGGAGGTTAAGAGGTTTAGGGGCTTCGCCAACTTCCTGAGGAGGGGTGACTTCGTGCTAATGGATGAGAGCTTCTCATCAACAAACCCCATTGAGGCATCGGTGGTGGCCGAGAACGTGGTTTCTGCACTAGTCGACTCTGGGGTGAACGTCGCCTATGTAACCTTCCTCCAAGACTTCATATACAACTTCACCAGGCGGTACGGCGAGAGAGCGGTACTCCTAGTCCCGGAGAGGCTGAAGAGCGGTGAGAGGACCTTCAGGTTGGTGAGAGGGTCATTACAGCCTGGTTACGCAATGGACCTATGGGTTAAATTAAGCAGCAACCCAAGCAAAGAGCAGCACTAAGCCAATAAGCCAAGCAGTTCTCAAAAGTCACGGTAACTATCAGCCTCATCACAATGCCTAATCCACGGTATCGCTGGTTACCGGGAAATCAACACCAAGCAGTAGGATTAAACTACAAATGAAGTAAGGTTTATTAATGATATAATCATTACATGTATAAGTCGTATGAGCGGTGAGGAAATTTTAACCATCATACCCCCGGAGTTCATGGATGACGTGGAATTGCTCATACCAACCATCCTACCCCCCGAGGAGGCGTCTAGGTATGGTACTGAGGCTGAGGATTAAGATGTGCTACAGTGGGAGATGCATGGAGGGCCTGGGGATAGCTAACAGTGGCTTTGCCGGGAGGGAGCCTGAGGTTGTGCTTCCGCA